>R05__coassemble_14_pt1 | contig 100959 bp, 80 predicted proteins | sample R05__metabat2_low_PE_006 | metagenome-assembled genome bin R05
ATACCGGATTATATGTTTCAAAAGTTTATCACCCATCTGAATTAACAAGGCTCTCAAACTCGAGTGTGTCTTTTGTCACGTTCAATACAGTTTATCACCCATCTGAATTAACAAGGCTCTCAAACCCAATCTTCAGGATCTTCGGCACCGTTTAGTTTATCACCCATCTGAATTAACAAGGCTCTCAAACCTCAAATTATTCTTTTGAGGTTATCACCGAGCCCAAATCTCTTGCGAAGAGACGTTAATCATATTCTTATTATACATAAATCTTCATCAATAATTAAGTACTTCTCTGAATTTAATCTATAATTATATTGATGATTTTCAATATCAAGCAACCCAACCTGCTCGTATCTGCACCCTTCATACAATAGTTCTATCTGATCAACAGAGAAATATTGCTTAAGATTAAGAAAAACAAACAAATCTATACCCGTAACCTGGTGTCTAAGTTTAATATAAGATAGAAGTTTTTCCATTAAAGAAGTACATTCTTCTTCAACCTTGACATCATATAGTTTAAAAATTCCGGTCAGATCCATATCCAGATTATATACCATAGGATATGGTGTGGTTTGTGAGATTATATCCAGAAGCGAAATTATCTGTGCATTTACCCTGGATAACTCTACCATATAATTTTCAAGTGCTACTGCATTTAATTCAGAATAAATTTTGTTCAGGATTTTTCTATCATTCGATGTCACGGAAAATGGATTGATTATAAAATCGACCTTCTTATCAATTTTAAGAGTCTTACCATTATCAGACAGAATCCATTTTCCGTCCTGACCGTTTATTTGATTCCAGAGAGTCTCCGTCATATCAGTAAAGTATATTGGATTTTCGACAACCAGGATTAATGGTTCCAGTTCTTGAATAAGTAAATCGATTTCCATCTCTGGGTAAACTAATCTCATAGAAATATTAACCTCTCATCCGTATCTAAAACATTACTCTTTCGAACGCCAACAATATTTTCCATCGCTGCATATTGTTTCTCAGTCACTCTCAGCACTTGAACCAATCCTTCCGGTGGTTTATTCTTTTTAACATTTTGCAGAACAGCATTACCGGCAGTGCTATTTGGAACAAGCTTACAATACACCGACTCCTGAACCATTAAGAATCCTGACTTAATCAAAAATTTACGAAATTGGCGATAATCCTTTCTATTCTTGGCTGTAAGAACAGGAAGATCAAAGAAGACCACAACTCTCATATATCTATAACTCATATCTTATAAAACTTGATCACAGATGGATCGTTATCATTCAAAGCATCAAAAACACTTCGCGTATAAATCTTGATGGCATTATTTACAGTTTCCCTTCTGTTTGCAATAATCACCTCTTGATTCAATATCTCTAATAATTTGACCTTCTCTTCATGTTCAAACTTAGTTGGTAGCATCTTCTTTACAGTGAAGTCGACGAGCGGTCGAAAAGGTTCCATTAGATCTGATCCCAAGTTGAATTGATTAAACATATTATCATGAAACACACCTAATTGAGTCAAATAACCATTGGACACAATCTCTCTGTTAAAAGTTGACAAGATAAGAGCATATCCATAATTCAAAGCAGCATTAATGCTATTTTCCTCTGTCCGGGTAAATTCCTTTCCGAATAATGCATTAAAATATACTTTGGCGGCATGGCCTTCTCGATTGGTAGAATCACCAAACTCGATTTCCTTCACATATTGTCTCAACATCTCCGCTTCCATCAAATTCCAGACGTCCAGATGCTCATACTGTTTTCTAATCTTCTCTGATACTATTTCTGTCCATATGGAAGCCTTAACCTCCGGATTCCATGATACTTGCTTTTTAACTTTTGCACTGGTATCATGGGATCCATAATACGGAATCAGCTCTGATGAGGGATTTCTCTTCTCATCGCAGAATATAACCTTAATTTTCTTGCTGGTCAGTTTGCTCAAAAGAGCAACTGTAAGAGATACAGCTGTTGATTCAATCATCAACAGCCCTATCTCATCAAGATGTATCTTTACAGTTTCTTCTTGCCTGACAACAAGAAATCCAAGCTGATAATCTAGTTTAGCACTTTTCGAAATAACAACTGTTCTCCAACTCATATTTTAAACTTATCAAACTGTCAATAAATTGATGGGTTTTCCCTCGTATATACCTGTAATAGATTGACTAATCAAAAGAATTTCAGAGCATTTACTAATATCCTTGTTTATTTTAATAGTTCCACTCTTTTTAGCTCCTCCCACTAATGTTAAATCTGCTACTGGAACTCCCAAAATAGTTAAATTTAAAACCTGGAATATAACTTCACATTGCTGTTGTAAAGTTAATTTATTAAATTTTTCTCTGCCTTCCTTTAATTTTTTTCCAACAGGATTAGGTCTTCTCTTATATATACTATTTAAGTGTTTTTCTACTAATTCATCGTACAATTCATTATTTAGTTCCTCGGTTATCATATCATCCAGTATTTTACTTTCATTGTATTTTTCAATTTTCTTAATGTACGTAATCCACTTTTTTTCAAGACAAAGACTTACTGCATTTCTCAATGTAATCTGATTAGAAGCCCTTCCTGAAATATGAAGATAAAAACCATTTAGTTTTAATAATGACTGAATCTTTATTTTGCGTAACCTTACAGAAAAGTTTATTAACTTTAATTCATCACGACAGTAATTCTCCAGTTCCTGTGGATTGCATTCTACTTTATCTTTCAAGTAAACTGGTAAGGATTCTAGGGTTCTGACTCTTTTCTTCTTTACATCATGCTCAACAAGGAAGAAATATGCCGTTGACACACTTGAAAATCCACCATACTTCATCACATCGCTCATTTTCTCGTCAGATGACTTAAGAGCAATATAGCCTTCTTTCTTCGCTTGTCTATGTCCATATAGTGTCTGTTCCGCTATGCCGCCATGACCTACAAAGTTTTGTCTTGTAATCATCGGTGTATTCCTGGCCATCATCTTCTTAACCAAGGCAATCGTTCCCGGCACGCCATCCTTTTCAGCGACCCAGGCAACTACTTCCCCTCGCACAACATCTCGATCAAACATCTTACCCAGATTGTAGTTATACTTTTTACGATCTGCCATGTATTCCTTGCGAATAAAGTTCCTTGGATTATTCGTGAATTTTGTAAGATACACATTTCCTACAACGATATTAAGATAAGCATCGTTGGCATGATGGAAATCATTCACCAGTCGGGACTTCAGTAAATCATATTTCTTTCTGAATTCTGAAACGTTACCAGCCTTTGCATATACAATCTCACTTTCAGGAAGAGCCTGCTTCAATAAATCTGCCACACCCTTTGTTGCCTGACCGGTTTCTACCAGCTGTCTTGCTATGAACTCAGCCTTCTGATCCTCGGTGAATTCTTTCGTTCCGGTTAACCTTCTGTATTTCTCTTCTGTGATCAGATTCTTAGATCGAAGAGAATACCATAATTCCTCAACCTTTGGATTATGTCGAATCGATGTCTCCAATGGATAGCTATCACTCTTATGTGCATTCTTTACCTTGTGAACAAGGACGAGGTTGTTATGTATGCTATCATCCTTCACGAAATGTCTTGGATAGATATGATCAATATCATATATATTATTGTTAAAAAGCTCATCCAAATCGATTGGTTCTCCGGTGTACATATCCTTACCCATCTGAGTAAGATAAAGATACATCTTCTTGCTACGAAGAATACCACTCTTATCAGAGCTTTCGATCAAGCCCTTCCAATCCTGAGAGCTATCCTTTATATTTCTATACAGATCTAATAGCTGCTTCTTTCGGGAATCCTTTCTGCCCTTATCACCTTTCTCGCCATCACTTCTGGTCATTTCTATAAATATCTTATCCGGTGCGCCACCCAGAACTTCTTCCAACTCCTTGATCAGACTTAATGTCTGCCAGATCATCTTCTTAACCGGAGCGGAAAAATAGAAATCATTCAAGTCTTCCGGTTTTAATTCTGATAATGATCCATATGCATCCTTCTGCAGTTTTTCCAATTCCTCCTTAAATGTGAAGTCCTCGCTATGAATGAGTTCCATCAGATTATTCTGTGTCTCCCACAAAGCTCTCCATACAGAAAATACTTCTCCTGTACCTTTTTCACATCCCTGAAGCTCTAAAAATTTCTTAGAAAATCTTCCCCAATCCTTGAATTTAATTCCGGTAATTCGCTTAATCTGGGCCTTGGTAATCTCAGGATAATGCTCCTCGATATTCTGAATCAGAAAATTTTTGGAATCTCCGTAAATAGTACACCAGAAAATGATGTCTTCCGCCTTTTTCTTACCGGCATCTGTTTCCAGTTCTTCCCCAAAGATTGCCTTAAATTTTCCATAAGAAGCCAAGGAATTATTAATTGCTATATCAATCCCGGTAAGCTGTTCGGAACTCTTAAGAAGTCCACGATTCAGCAGGTAGGTTTCCAGCTGTTTTCTGGTAACCTTCTTCCCTTTCTTGAATAAATCATTGTAGATGTCCTGCTTTATCTCTACAGAGATTCTTTCGCCATCAATTCGGATATTATTAATCTCGTTCAATACACAATAGGACTCATACATCAGTGAGCATTTCGGCATAACCGTTTCTCCGCTGATATAGGTACATTTACGAAGCATACGGGAAATAAACTCTTCCGATGTCTTCTTGACATCAATCTTTTCCTCCAGATTCCATGGTCTTACAGAACCAGCTTCCTTACGTACAACCCATCCATTTCCACCGTCCTTCTTACTCTTTGACGTAGTCGGACCAATATAATATGGAATCTGGAAGGAGAAGATCTGCTGAATCTGCTCTGCCACAGAAAGTCCGGTTTCATCTACTTCGTTTAAAAATGGAAGATAATTTCTCGCATTTCGAAGAATCGCTTTTAGCTCCTTCTCATGTACCTGATAAGGAATCACTCCGTTCGAAGCTGTCAGCTGTTTCGGCATAAATGTTTCATGATCTATCTCGGTTAAGATAAAAGTCTTTTCCTCACAATCAGGAACCGTTCCCAGTACTTTTTTGACAAAAGCATAGAAATCTTCTCTCTTTCTGCCCTTCATGTTTCTTCTGTGCTTTGATTTTTCTCCCTGTCCATAGAGATCATCATAGCTCACCGAATTTACATAAGCACTGTAGGAGCCATTCTCCTCGCTTCGGAACATCTTGTCATAAACTTCCGGTTTCGCATAAGTCTTCAGCAGCTTCTTTAACAGCTTCAGATCTGACCCATGCTTCTTATAATCTTCTACTCTGGCTTCTGACAGATAATCACTGCCACGAAGTATACCGGCCAGGGATCCAATGTCATACACTGTCTTCATGGCACATACCAGTTCAAATAAATCGGAACCAATTGCAGCTTCTATCTCCGGTTCTTTCTCATCATAACCATATGCTGAAAAATGAATGTCAACCTTCTCCTCAAGATCCTCAAGCCTAAACATAGTTTTGGCATCACCCTTGAGTCCGCAGATGGTTTTAATAATCATCGTAGCTTCTTTTTGCTTCTTATCAATTTTAAGTAATTCAGACAGTTTTTCCGCCTTCTGACTTCTGGATATATTCCGATCACTAAGAATCTTCGAAATTTCTTCCGGATCTACAGAAGGGAAGCTGATATCCAGCATATCTTCCACAAGTCCACTCATACGCCAAAAGGCTTCATCCATCTTCACAGACTCGTCAGAGGAAACGCCTGCATTGAGGAAATGTCCTCTGTGTTTATAGATATTTAAGAGCGCAAGAAATACAAGTCTCACATCATGAGGCTCCGGATTACGAATCAATTCCTGTCTCAGGTGAAAGATCGTCGGATATTCTTCAAAATACTCTTTGTCGGTATATTCAGGGTCAGCGAATATGCCATTTGGTGACTTTACTTTTTCATCCTTATCTTCCAGATGATATTTACTATTTTCCAGACGGACATAAAAATTCGGATCAACTGCATCAATCGCATCTGCAAAATAATTCTTTAACAGACCCACTCTGACCTGCTCCCTCTGTCTGCGTCTTCTACTGATTCGGAAGGTTCTTCTGCCAGCTGCTGACTCAGCCTCTTCAAATTCTCTGACCCCCCAGAGATCTTTTCCTTTGGCACGAAGTAACTTATAGTTTGCATCTGTCACTGCCCATCCGACAGTACTGGTTCCCATATCCAGACCTAAATAATACTTTCCCATATGAATCTCCTATCCATGTATTTCTATGATTGTGATGATACAAATCACTAGTATTGTGATATTTTATTTATATTCTTGACCTTTTTCTCAAAAAATGGTATGCTTAGAGCGAATTAACAAGGCGAGTTCAAATAAGGATTTATCCGACATCGTCTACGGACGCTACATGGTGTAGCATCAAAGTCATGATTTTATCATGGCTTTTCTTTTTTCTCCATCATACACTTTTCTCGTCCTATCTATCAGTTTACCCATCTCTTCCACCACCTGCTCCGGTCCTACGATTCTTACGCCGCTTCCCAGACCGATGATCCAGCCGTAGAAGAGATTGCTGATGACCACGGACACCTGCACCTGGAAATGCCTGCTGTCTACCGGTACGATCTCCAGCTCTGTTCCGAATCGGTCGATGATCACGTTGATCATCTCATTCTCGCACTCCAGGGTGACCAGTGCATCCTTGCCTCCGAACATACCGAAGTGCCTCTTGGAGTACTCTGCGATATCCCTGTCCTGAAAGATTTGATCGCCCAGCCTGGAGGCCCCGGCGATGATATCGATCTTCTCCATCTTATCGACACGATAATGCTTCACATATCCTTCCTCATGGTCGTATGCCACCAGGTAGTAGCAATCATCGTCATAGACCAGGGACCAGGGGCTGACTTGATAGATCTTGCCTTTGTGCTTCTTCTCCAGTTTCTTCTTCATATTCCAGCTGCAATAGAGGAATGTGATCGGACGCTGCTGTGAGATGGCACTGTGGATTGCATCGATATTGTAGAGGATCTTCTCATTGGATGTCTTGGCCCTGCCTGCCAGATAGACCTGACGGTGTAACTGTTGGGAATCATATCGATTGGCTAAGCCTTCCAGCTTTTTAATCAGCTCCTCAGACTTTTTCTCTGAGATGGATTTGGAAGCCTGCACGCAGTCGCTGAGGATCTTAAGCTCTGCCAGAGAGAATTCTCTCTCCCCGACATGATAGGTCGTATTCTTGCCGTGTGCTTCCATGATGATATCCATACCGGCTTGTCGCAGACCATCGATATCTCTTCTTAGGGTCTGGGCAGTGACAGAGATGTCTTTTTCCTTCAACTTGAGGATCAAGTCGCTTGCCGAAAGGCCGTGTGAATCACCGGTCTCATCTAATAATATTTGTCTGAGATAGATTAGTTTCAGATTTTGATTACTGGTATTGGGCATAACATTTTCCTCGCAAATATCTTCGTTAGACTTAGAATACCATACATAGATTGTCTATGCCCAGAACGAACAAGTGTTGTGGTGAATGAATTCACTAGAAACAGAGACATATCAATCATGAAGCTTTTTTTCAGTATATCACATATTATGCAAATTTTTTCCTGTTATTAATTTTTTTCTGTTATTAAGCTTGTTGAGCTCATTAACCTCATTCAATAATTATCATTTTTTCTGTCCTTTAAATTGTTCTCGCGATATCACTTTGCATCATTCTCGGAACATTCTGGGAATATTCTCGGAACATTTTCAGATAAAAAAATGCCTGGATATCTGTTTTGCTTGATATCCAGGCATCTTATGACCATATTCTTTTGTATCTTATCGGCTATTTTCTTCCGCTGCCGCCGAAGTAATCTGACATCTTCATATGGGCCAGTGCTTTATCGATGTCGGCTACTTCCGCTGCCGTCAGGATCACATCTGCGGCTCCCAGGTTCTCCCGGATGCGTTCTTCCCGGCGGCTGCCGGGGATGGGTATGATCCAGGGCTTTTTGCTCATCATCCAGGCCAGGGAGATCTGGCTCATGCTTGCATTTTTCGCCTCTGCCAGATTGGAGATCATCTGCAGGAGTTCCCTGTTTTCCTCGAAGCTTTCCTCCCGGAACTGTGGCATCCTTGCGCGGAAATCATTCTCGACATCATAGGTCATGCCGGCTGTATATTTTCCGGTGAGAAGTCCGTTTGCCAGTGGGGAATATGCAACATAGGCGACGTTCAGTTCCTCAAATACGGGGAAATTCTTTTCATAATATCTGCCCATCATGGAGTAGCGGTTCTGCACAGCTGCCAGGGGGCAGATGGCATGGGCGCGGCGCATGGTGTCGGCTTCCACCTCAGACATGCCCCAGGCACGGATCTTACCTTCGCGGATCAGTTCTGCCATCACTCCTGCAACCTCTTCGACGGGGGTATCGGGATCCTGCCTGTGCTGATAGTAGAGGTCGATATAGTCTGTTCCCAGCCTGCGCAGGCTCTTCTCCACGGATCTGCGTATGGTTTCCGGTCTGGCGTCGCGTTCCAGAGCAGATTCGCCGATACCGAATTTTGTGCAGATCACGACTCTGTCGCGGACACTGTGGAGGGCGTCGCCCACCAGTTCTTCATTATAGGATATGCTTCCGTCAGGATTCCTTCCGATATAGGCTTCTGCCGTATCGAATAAGGTATATCCCATATCATAAGCACGGCGAATCATGTCCACGGCGGCTTTTTTCTCCGTAGGGGCGCCATATGCATGGGAGAATCCCATACAGCCGAGCCCTACCGGACTTACCTCAATTCCTGAATTACCAAGTATTCTCTTCTCCATACGGTCTCTTCTCCTATATGGCTGGTTCTTCTTCTCCATACGGTCTCTTCGCCCTTCTTACCAGTTCTTCTTCTCTTTACTGCTGTCGTGCTGTTTCTTTCTTTCCTCGATCATATGTGCAAACCATTCCACCATGGCCGGATCCTGATGGGAGAAGAAGGAGCTCTCTTCTGTGTCGAGCTCTGCGATTCTGGCCATATCTGCATCTGTCAGGGTAAAATCAAAGATATCGAAGTTCTCCTGCATGCGTTCCTTGTGTGTGGACTTGGGAATCACGACCACGCCGTTCTGGATATTCCAGCGAAGCATGACCTGAGCCGGTGTCTTGCCGTAGCTGGCTGCGATCTCAGCGATGACAGGGTCATCAAATGTACCTTTTCTGCCTTCACCGAATGGTGCCCAGGCCTCCGGTATAATCTTGTATTTTGCTTCATATTCCCGCAAATGTTTCTGCTGATTATAGATATGGGTCTCCATCTGATTGACCATAGGGCAGATCTGGTTGAAATTAGCGAATTCCACCATGCGATCTACATAAAAATTAGAGATACCGATGGCTCTTACTCTGCCTTCTTCATACAGCCTGGTCAGTGCTCTCCAGGCACCGTAGGCATCTGCGTATGGCTGATGAAGCAGAACCAGGTCCAGATAATCTGTCTGCAGCTTGCGCATGGATTCCAGAACAGAGGCATAGGCATCCTGCTCTCCGTAATGCTCCAGCCATACCTTGGTGGTGAGAAAGATTTCTTCTCTTGGGATGCCGGATTCCTGGATTGCTTCTCCGACCTCTTCCTCATTAAAATAGCTCTGTGCCGTATCGATGCTGCGGTATCCGACGGCAAGGGCATCCAGGACACATCGTTTGCACTCGTCCTTTGTTACCTGATAGACACCGTATCCAAGCATCGGCATCTTTACACCATTAGATAATGTCGTATATTCCATAATCGTCTTCTCCTTTTCATATATAGAAACATTTTCATACTTCTATCTTATACTTTACAAGGTTTTTCCCCTCCTGTACAATATCAATTATGAAATACACTTTTCATAATATGAAATATATAGGACTATCTTTATATAATATGTAAAGGTGTATCTCTGTATGAAATGTAAAGGAGTGTCTCTATGTTGAATCTATATGAGTTGGAACATCTGCTTGCCTTTGCGGAGCTGGGCAGGCTTTCCAGGGTATCTGAACATTTCCATATCTCCACACCGACGATCACCCGCTCCATGCAGCACCTGGAGGAGGCTTTCGGTGTATCTCTCTTTGACAGGGAGAAGAATCGCATCTCACTGAACCCGACCGGCATCAAAGCTGCGGAGCAGGCCAGGCTTCTGCTGGAAGCCCACGAGCATGCGCTGGAAGAGGTGCGCAATTATGACAGGGCACAGCATGTGATCAGCATAAAGTCCTGTGCCCCGGCGCCTCTATGGACCCTGGTCCCGGAGATATCCTCCGCATATCCGGACCGTATCCTGGAAACCCAGATCCTATCTATCGAAAACATAGAGCAGGCTTTAGCCGACCACTCCTGCCATATCGCAGTCCTGCCCTATGCATTTCCTGATTCTACACCTTACATCAGAGAACAGCTGCTCATCAGTGTAAAAAAAGAACACCAACTTGCATCCTGCAAATCAGTGTCCTTTGCTGATATTAATGGCTATAATTTTCTCCTTCGGTCAGAGATAGGCTTCTGGGACAAGCTGTGCCGGGAGAAAATGCCTGCTTCCAGATTTCTCATTCAGAGAGATAATACGGAATATGATGAAATCGCCCGGAACTCCATGCTGCCATGCTTTGCCACGGATCTGGGCAGAAAGAACGGCTATTCCATGCCTGACCGGGTCTATATTCCGATCAGTGATGCCGAAGCTTGTGTTAGCTTTTACATCCATCGGCGCGGGCTATTTTAACAAATTCCTGTCTATTTTTTTGCTTAATCAGGCCTTCTCTCCATTCTCTTCCCGGAATCTCCGATACAGCTCAAAGAAGCGCTCCACATTCTCCGGGCAGCCGACTACGGCGCTGGTCTTATGGGTATAGTCGGGTTCTTCGTGATCGTAATTAAGCACGATGCCTCCGGCTTCCTTGACGATGCGGAGGCCGGCTGCGAAGTCCCAGGCCTGCATCTCTCTCTCAAAGAAGAGGCCGCATCTGCCGCAGGCTGCATAGCAGTAATCCAGGGCTGCGGAGCCGCTTCTTCTCAGGTCGATACAATAGTCCAGCATGTAAGCTGCCAGGCGGAAGGTCTCTTCCTTCCACTCCTTGTAGTAAGGAGAGGTTCCGAAGAGGACCAGGGACTGCTCCAGGGGCTGGGTGCGGACATGGATGGGCTTACCGTTCAGATAGGCGCCCTGGCCCAGCTCGCCCTCGAAGAATTCGTCCATGTATGGGTTATAGATCATGCCCCAGAGGACATCCTTGTGATCTGCATAGGCCACAGAGATGGCGCTCAGGCGGTAGTTATGGATAAAGTTACTGGTTCCGTCGATGGGATCGATGATGAACATATGCTCCCCGGTGATATCGTAGAGATTGTTCTCCTCACAGAGGAAGGTGGCGTCGGGATCTACCTTAGCCAGCTCGGTGGTCAGGTAGTCCTGGGTCTCTTTATCACAGGAGGTAACCAGATTCTTGAAGTCTGTCTTCTCCTCGATCCGCAGATTATGCATAGCCAGAAGGCGTCTGCCGGCCTCCCGGATGATCTCTTTACATCTTGCTTTCTCTTCTCTGGTCATGACTTGCCTTTCTTCTCCTTATTCTGCTGCTTTTCTTTATTCCGCTCTTTCTTTATTCTGCTTTTTCTTATTCTGCTTCGGAAGACAGATCACTCTCTTCCTCGATCTCCTTGGTGTGGGACTCCTCCGTCGTGGACTGGTCCTGGGAGTCTGTCGCCTGTTCTGTGGAGTCGGAGGCTTCTGCTTCTGCTCTGGCATCTCGCTCCTCCTTCAGGATGGACATGATGCCCTTGATATCCTTCTTAGAGACGCGGTACCAGCTATCCTCTCCGTCCACATTGACGATGCGGATGAAGTGATCATAGAGGGTCAGGGTCAGGGTATTGCCATGATGGAAATATTTATAGGTCCAGGACTTCGGCATATAGCTGGAGCTGTCTGCCTCTTCCTCCTCGGAGATGCCGGCCTTCTTCTTCCAGTAGGCCTCTGCCTTATCACTGTTGGTCTTCTTCTTCTTCATCTGATCGATATAATTGGCGGTCTTGACTACCACGTTATTCTCATAATAACGCTCCTTGGAGTCGATCATAAGCGGGCTGTCTGCCATACGGTGGAAGAGGCTGGAGGCCGGGTAATCCACGCGATAGAGTAAGAAAGCGTCGCCCAGGGCCGAGGCATCCGGTACGTAGTAGACATATTTCGGCAGGTCGGAGAAAATGACATAGTCGGAGCCGTAGACCGTAATCTCATAGATGGCATTATCCTCATCGTAGAGGATGTATTCGTACATGGGGCTGTACTCCTGTTCCAGCTCCTCCGGCGTATATTTGGTGGAGCGGTCCGCTCTGTCAGCGATCCTGGTCGCCAGGTCGAACATATCCTCATAAGGGACATAGACACTCTCGTCCATATCGTCCGCATAGCCGACCTCGATATTCACCAGGGTATCTCTGGCGATCTTGGTCAGATATTTCTCCGCTCTCTCCTCGGCTGCGGAGACCTGTTCCTGACTGTCACTGGCTTCCTGCAGCTTCTTATTCTCTTTTTTTAATTTCTCGTATTTCTTCTCCAGCTTCTGATAATAGGAGGAGGACTCTACCTTCTTCTTAGAAACCTTACAGCCTGTGGTCGTGCAGACCAGTAAGAGCATCAGAATCAGCAGACCGGAGAGCCTGTATCGCTTCTTCATGCATCTAATCCTCGACTTTCGCTACGATCTCATTCTGATTCTTATAGATGGAGCAGGCATCCACATAGCCTCTCACACTGGATAATGGGTATACATTGGTGTGGCGGCCGATTACGCTGCCAGGATTCATGACGGTACCGCATCCGATCTCCACATAGTCACCCAGGATGGCTCCCACTTTCTTGCGCTCTGTCTTCACCTTGCTGTCCTTATAGCGGATCTCCACCAGCTTCTTGTCGGACTTGACATTGGACGTGATGGAACCGGCTCCCATGTGAGACTTATAGCCCAGGATGGAATCTCCCACATAATTGTAGTGAGGAACCTGCACATTATCAAAGAGGATGACATTTTTAAGCTCGGTGGAGTTACCTACCACGGCATGGGCACCGACTAAGGCATTGCCACGGATGAAGGCGCAGTGTCTGACCTCGGTCTCCGGACCGATGATGGCTGGGCCGTGGATATAGGCAGTCGGAGCCACAGTGGCACTCTTGGCGATCCATACATCCTCGCCGATCTGGTCATACTCCTCCTGGGGCAGCTTCTTGCCCATCTCCAGGATAAAGTCCTTGATCAGAGGGAGGATCTCCCATGGGTAGCTATACTGCTCAAATAATGGAGCAGCGATGGTTTTATCAAGGTGATGAAATAATGATGTGTTCTCTAAATCTTTCATATCTGTATCCCGCCTGGTATGGCGGCTCCTTTCTCTAGTGTATTATGACGTGTATCATAGGAATTCCAGCCTCCACTGGTATCTTCCGGTCTCGGGGTCCTTCTCATAGTAGAAATAAGCGGAGAACTTATTCCCCTTTTTGCTGAGGCAGCCGTGGAAGCCGACCTTGCCGTGCTCTAAGAGGATCTTCACCATCTCGTAGGATACCTTCTTACCCAGGGAGGTGATGAGACGGTCATTCTTCCATATGGTATATTTACAGCCCTTCCTCCAGTTGGAGCAGCCGAAGGCCCGGTCTGTCTCCACCACGGGAGCGCCGCACTCCGGACAGATGCCGACCGGCTCTGTGTGAAGCGGCGTCAGGGGGATGGATCCGCCAAATGTGGTATCATTCTTGATCTTATCCACAGAGGAAGTGACGAACTCCTCGATCATAGCCAGGAAATCTGCCTTGCGGAACTTCTGCTTCTCGATATCGGACAGGGTCTTCTCCAGACGGCCGGTATACTCCAGGTCGAAGAGCTCCCTGGCAGGAAATGTCTCGACGATCTGCCGGCCCAGCTCGGTACAGAGCAGGCTCTTGCCCTTGGTGGTAATGTACTTGGCATCCTTCAGCTTCTTGATGGTCTCCGCTCTGGTCGCAGGGGTTCCGATGCTGAAGCCGCTGAGGATGGCCATCATCATCTCCTCGGAATCCTCGTCCTCGAACTTCTTGCCGCAGGTCTCCATGACCTTAAGCAGGGTCTTCTCCGTATGATGCTTGGGTGGCTTGCGCTCCACCTCACAGACCTCGGCCTGAGACAGGGTCACGATATCTCCCTTCTGGACCGGGGGCAGCAGGACCTCCTTGGCATCGATCCCTTCGATCAGCTTCCAGCCATACTCCAGCTGGATCTTGCCCTTAGCCACGAAGTCTCCCGGCAGGTCCACATCGGTGACCTTGAGATGGAGGACGGTATCCTCCGCCAGGGCGATGGGCATAAACTGGGCCAGGAAACGGTTCCGGATGGCTTCATAAACCACGCGTTCTCCCTCATTCAGAGAGCGGGGGATCACATAGGTCGGGATGATGGCCGAGTGGCTCTCCACCTTCTTGCTGTCAAAGACTCTCTTCGATGTATGGAACTTGATCTGGGCCTCGTAAGGATTCCCCTGCTTATGTATCTCCAGGACCTTCCGTGTCTTATCGATCAGACTCTCATCCAGCACCGAGCTGGCGGTTCTGGGATAGGTGATAAACTTCTTCTCATAGAGGGTCTGTGCCGTCTTCAGCACACGATCCGAGGTCCAGCCTTTATATTTGCTGGTGATATAACCCTGCAGGTTGGATAAATTAAAGAGATAGGGTGCATACTCCTTCTTCCGGGTCACCTTCTTGGAAGTGACCTCCGCCGGATGTCCCTCGATCTGCTGACGGATCTCCTCCAGCTCCTGGGGGCTGTCGAACTTCTCCTCCTCCCCCACATAATAGATACCCTCAAAGGACTTCTGCTCCGCCGTATCGAAGATAGCCTTGAGCTTATAATACTTAGTCACCTGGAACTGCTCGATCTCCTTATCTCTGTCATAAATGATCTTCAGGGTCGGCATGATGACGCGGCCCACATTCAGCAGACGGACATTCTTATGGGTGCGGAACTTGAGGGTCGCCACGGAGGTAAGATTAATCCCGATCAGCCAGTCGGCGATCTGCCGTCCGAAGCCTGCATCCTGCAGAGAGCGCATCTCTTCGTTAGGAATCAGGGCATGCAGACCACGATTGACCTCCTGGGCCGTCCACTCACTAAGCAGGATCCTCTCCACCGGCTTGCCGGGCTGCAGATAATTCAGGATCTCATCGGCGATGATCTGACCCTCCCGGTCATCATCGGTGGCGGAGATGATCCCCTCCACATCCTGGCGATTGACTAAGCCCTGTATGATATTCATCTGTCTTACCACACCGGCATCTGCCTTATCCTTATCCTTAGGGTCCGACTTAATCTTATATAAGAAGGTCTCCGGGATGAAGGGAAACTTCTCGATCTTCCAGCTCTTCATCAGCGGATCATAGTCTCTGGCATCATATAACTGAAGAAGATGACCGAAGGCCCAGGTGATGATATAATCCTCGCCTTCAAAATATCCGTTTTTTCTGACAGCAGAGGTCGCATCTGCGATATTCTTGGCCACAGATGGCTTCTCTGCGATGATAACTTTCTTCATATATACCTTCTTTACTTCTATTCTTCTTCTTTCTGTTATATCATTTTAACAGATGTCACGAGAATGGCAAGCATTTTTCGTCGCCTCAGGAGGGCCATTCGTCAGAGGGAGGGGCCAGGGCCGGCTCTTCTCCTGCATATTTGCCAGTGTAAGATTTTCGTCGGAATATAAGAATCCTGATGCATGTCTGTCAGATACCGTCCTGCCTCTTTTACCCGAAGATAAATTTGTGCGATCCGCATATTTTTTCGATGTTGTCATTTGATTTTCTTTATCCTATAATAAAAGTATCTGATAATATTCATCATATAGTGAATCAACCAAGTAAAGGGGGAGATATACATGGGTGCAAAAGAAATAGCTCTTGAGACTCAGGCCAATACCATCATTAATAATATGAAGAAGCGTCATTTCGATGCTTACTACTGCGAGACCAAGGAGGCTGCTTTTGAGAAGGCGCTCTCTCTCATGGAGAAGGGCTCTTCCGTAGGTAATGGTGGCTCCCAGACTCTGTCAGAGATTGGTCTGCTTCCTTACATGAAGACGACAGAGGATTATGTATTCGTTGATCGTAAAAGCGCAAAAAATGATCAGGAGAAGCGTGAGATCCACGCCAGGATCATGATGACCGATTACTTTCTGGTAAGTGCCAATGCATTTACGGAGGATGGACAGTTAGTCTACATCGATGGAGATGGTAACCGGGTAAGTAATATCTGCTATGGTCCGAAGCACGTGATCGTCATCGTCAGCATGAATAAGGTCTGTCCGGATGTGGACAGCGCTTATCGCCGGATCCGCGAGCATGCCTGCCCGCCGAACTGTGTGCGACTGAATCTGGATACGCCATGTGCTAAGACAGGCTTCTGCCACGAGTGCAGCTCTACTGCTTCCATCTGCGATCTCTTCCTGACCGTAAGACAGTCCCGCTTCCCGGGTCGCATCAAGGTCATCCTGGTAGGAGAGCCTCTGGGATATTAAGAATAAAGACAGCCAGGGAACTGAAATACCTGTTCCCTGGCTGTTATTGATTTAATAATCATTATAATGCATATGTTATCTTGGCTATTCTTATTATTCGTAGATCGGATATTTATCTGTGAGAGCTTTTACGATAGCATCTGCTTCTTCTAACTTGCCATCTACGATAGCCAGCTTGATGGCTTCTGCGATCTGAACCATATCATCCTCTTTTAAGCCACGGGATGTGACAGCCGGAGTACCGATACGGAGGCCGGATGTAACAAATGGAGACTTCGGATCATTTGGTACGGTATTCTTATTACATGTGATATGTACGCTGTCCAGAAGCTTCTCCATATCCTTACCGGTCAGCCCCATCTTACGTAAGTCAACCAGCATGAGGTGGTTGTCGGTTCCGCCGGATACGATATCAAAGCCTCTCTCCATGAGGGCGTCAGCCAGTACGGAAGCGTTCTTCACGATCTGTGTCTGGTAAGCCTTGAACTCAGGTGTCAGTGCTTCCTTGAAACATACTGCCTTGGCAGCGATCACGTGCATCAGAGGACCACCCTGGATACCTGGGAAGATGGCTTTATTGAAGTTAAACTTATCATTTACTTCCTTGCTGGACAGGATCATACCGCCACGAGGTCCGCGAAGGGTCTTATGAGTTGTGGTTGTCGTTACATGAGCATATGGGATCGGGCTCTCATGAAGGCCGGCTGCAACCAGACCTGCGATGTGGGCCATATCTACCATGAGTACTGCACCGACTTCGTCTGCGATCTCACGCATGCGCTTGAAATCAATCTTTCTTGCATAAGCGGAAGCACCGGCGATGATCAGCTTCGGCTGGCACTCTAATGCGATCTCTCTTACCTTATCATAATCGATCACACCGTCATCATTTACTCCGTAAGGAACACAGTGGTAGTTCTTACCGGACATATTTACAGGGCTGCCGTGTGTCAGATGGCCGCCGTGATCCAGGTTCATGCCCATGTAGGTATCGCCCAGGTTCATCACAGCAAAGAATACTGCCATGTTAGCCTGTGCACCGGAGTGTGGCTGTACATTTACATACTCACATCCGAATAATTCCTTAGCTCTCTCGATAGCCAGTGTCTCTACGACATCGACATGCTGGCATCCGCCGTAGTATCTCTTACCTGGGTAACCTTCTGCATATTTGTTGGTAAGGTGGCTGCCCATGGCTGCCATAACAGCTGGGGATACCAGGTTCTCAGAAGCGATCAGCTCCAGATTACTTCTCTGGCGGGTAAGCTCGTCCTCCATAGCTGCTGCTACTTCCGGATCTGCATTCTTCACATAATCAAAACTAAACATATCATTTCCTCCATAATTATCCACTATCGTGAAAGGATTCCTCTTAGCGAACCTTGGAAATGGCTCGCGTTTTATCAGACTAACTCATGCATCTATGCATATCGTGTTCGATTATATCATAAGCCTTGGAAATGAATCAAGTCCTAACCTTTACAAAATCTGCAATACTTCTCGGATATTGGAGACGCCGGTCAGCTCGATCTGCTCTGCCAGCTTGCCTCGCACGGCATCCAGATTGGTCGCGGGCAGGATACAGCGGGTAAATCCCATCTTGACTGCTTCCTGCAGGCGCTGCTCTACATAGCTGACTCCGCGGACCTCTCCGGTCAGACCTACCTCCCCGAAGATGATGGTGCCGGGATGGATGGGCAGATTGCGGTAGCTGGAGATGACGGCAGAGACGATGCCCAGATCGATGGCTGGCTCTCCTAACTTCATACCGCCGGCCAGATTCACATAGGCATCGCAGCCTCCCAGCTGCAGGCCGGCCTTCTTCTCCAGGACGGCCAGCAGGAGATTCACACGATTAAAATCGATACCGACGGTGGTTCGTCTGGGCATATTGAAGCTGGTCGGGGATACCAGGGCCTGAATCTCGATCAGGAGAGGACGGGTTCCTTCCATGGAGCAGACCACAGCCGAGCCGGCTTCCTCCACAGGACGGCCGTCCAGCATGATCTGGGATGGATTGGTCACCTCGATCAGGCCCTGCTCCTGCATCTCAAATACTCCGATCTCATTGGTCGATCCGAATCGGTTCTTGACCCCGCGCAGCACACGATAGACCGCATTCCGCTCTCCCTCGAAGTAGAGGACCGTGTCCACCATATGCTCCAGAGTACGGGGACCGGCCACCACGCCCTCCTTGGTCACATGTCCCACCAGAAAGACGGCGATGCCCTCCACCTTGGCAATCTGCATGAGGATAGCTGTAACCTCGCGGACCTGGGAGACGCTACCGGCTGCCGAGCTGATCTCGTCGGAATACATGGTCTGCACGGAATCCACCACGACCATATCCGGCTTCTGCTGGCGGATGACGTCTGCCGCTGCATTGATATCCGTCTCACAGTAGAGGAAGATCTCTTTGCGGAAGTCTCCCAGACGCTCCGCTCTCATCTTGATCTGCTTGAGTGACTCCTCGCCGGATACATAGAGGATATTGCGCCCCTCATTGGCCAGATTCCGGCAGATCTGCAGCAGCAGGGTGGACTTACCGATGCCGGGATCTCCTCCTACCAGAGTCAGCGAGCCCTTGACGATCCCGCCGCCCAGGACCCGGTCTAATTCCGGCATGCCGGAAGGCAGTCGATCCTCCTCCTCCATGGAGACCTGGAAGATGGAGGTCATCTTGGAGGAGGGGAGTCCCTTGGAGGATCTCTTCTCCTTATTCTGGGACACCTTCTCCTCCACCAAGGTATTCCACTGGCGGCAGCCCGGGCACTGGCCCATCCATTTGCTGCTCTCATAACCACATTCTTTACAAAAATATACTGTCTTAATCTTTGCCATAGCTCTCCTTATGTCTGTCTCACGGGAACTTAAGGTTTTGCGGTCTCCCGTGAAACAGGAAAGAGGCTGTCCGCCTCTGAATCACCTGCATGGTGATCAAATGTGACAGCCCCTTGATATCATATATCTGCTTTCAAAATAAATATATAAGCTAAGCCGATCAGCAGCTTATCATCTGCTTAATATCTGACTATTATCTGCTTATTATCTGCTTATCATCCGCTTATAATCTTACCACACGAACCTTAGCGGTCTCCCCTGCATTCAGCTCGATACTGAAGGAGATCTTACCACCCAGATTGGACTTCATCTTACCGATATTGGTCTCATCCACGTAAACCTTATATTCCTTCTCCGGCTCCAGACCAAGTGTGATCTCTACATCGTCATCTGACTCCACCTGAAATGTAATCTGACGATCATCCTTCTTAAAAGCATGCACGGCAGATCCGGGAACGGATTCATAGAGAACCGCACCATTCTTCTCCAGACGGGTGATCTCCTTAAATGTCTTAACCTTATAACTATCTCCTTCAAATGCATAATCGGACAGCTTCGTCTTCTGCTCCAGACTGTAATCTCCGAAAGAAAGGGCGCCATTCTCCTGTGCAATTAATTCTTTTACGTTCGACATATCTATTACCTCCATGTCTGATGATCCTGTCATCAGGATGTGTATACTGTATCTTTATTATATAAGATAGCAGACAGAAATTCCACTAGAAAAATGTGAAAAATGTCTGAAAGTGAAATATCTTCATCCCCTGTGGTGCGACGAAAGTCGCATGTGTATTTTTTGTAAATCAGGCGGTCTGTTCGATAGCAATCCTAGGCCTGTTCGATGGCGATCTCAGGCCTTCCTGGATAGCAATCCTAAGCCTGTTCGATGGCGATCTTACCCTCTGCGACGATAAGCTTTGTGTAGCCTCCATCCGTCACATGGCCCAGCAGATATTCATCTGCCAGGAAGTCCTCCAGATAGTCCTGTACCGCACGGCGCAATGGTCTGGCTCCGTACTGTGGATCATAGCCCTTGTCCAGGATGTAATCCACCACATCCTCACTGTAGTCCAGAGTGAATCCCGGTGTCTGTGCCACACGGTCTACCAGCTCCTGAATCAGCAGCTTGACGATCTCTCTCTGCTGTGCCTTCTCCAGGGTACGGAATACCAGGATGCCGTCCACACGATTGAGGAACTCCGGCTTAAAGATACGTTTTACCTCTTCCATGACTGCATTCTTCATCTTATCATGATCCTGATCCACATCGGTCTTGGTCATGAAGCCCAGATGCTTAGGGGCCATGATCCTCTGGGCGCCGGCATTGGAAGTCATGATGATGACCGTATTCTTGAAATCGATCTTGCGGCCGTTGGAATCGGTGATCTGTCCGTCGTCCAGTACCTGCAGCAGGATATTAAACACATCGGGATGTGCCTTCTCGATCTCATCAAATAAGAGCACGCTGTAAGGATGTCTCCTCACCTGCTCTGACAGCTGTCCGCCATCCTCATGACCGACGTATCCGGGAGGGGATCCGATCAGCTTGGAGACACTGTGCTTCTCCATATATTCCGACATATCCACACGGATCATGGACTTCTCATCGCCAAATAAGGCCTCTGCCAATGCCTTGGACAGCTCTGTCTTACCGACACCGGTCGGTCCTAAGAACATGAAGGAGCCGATCGGTCTCTTCGGATCCTTCAGACCTACACGGCCTCTCTTCACTGCCTTGGATAAAATGTGCACGGCTTCGTCCTGACCGACCACGCGCTTCTTCAGAGTATCCTCCATATGAACCAGACGGTCTGACTCGCTCTGTCCGATCCTGGTTACCGGGATGCCGGTCCAGGAGGAGACTACCTCTGCCACATTATCCTCGGTCACGATCATGCGGCCATTCTGCTTCTTAGCATTCCAGGCCTCCATGAGCTCATCCAGATTCTGCTGTACCTTCTTCTGCTTGGTATTATTCAGCTTGGCCTTGCGCAGATTACCTTCTACTAATGCCTCTTCCTTACGGGCGGCAAACTTCTTCACCTGCTCCTCCACATCCTTGATATGGGCAGGCATGGTATACATACCGACTCTCTTCCTGGAGGCAGCCTCATCCATGACATCGATGGCCTTATCCGGAAGAAAACGATCACTGACATAGCGTTCCGACAGGACAACTGCCGCCCGGATGGCTTCCTTGGTATATCTCACCTGATGGTGCTTCTCAAAATGTGTCTTCAGACCCTCCAGGATGGCGATGGCTTCCTCCCGGCTGGGCTCCTCTACTGTGACAGGCTGGAAGCGTCGCTCAAAGGCTGCATCCTTCTCGATATATTTCCGGTATTCTTCCCGGGTCGTGGCACCGATGATCTGCAGCTCGCCACGGGCAAGAAATGGCTTGATAATATTAGACGCATCGATGGAGCCCTCGGCTCCGCCGGCACCAATCATGGTATGGATCTCATCGACAAAAAGCAGGACATCGCCGGCCATCATGATCTCATTCAGAAGATTCTTGATCCTCTCCTCGAACTCACCCCGATACTTGGATCCTGCCACAAGGCCCGGCAGATCCAGAGTCAGCACTCTCTTATCCTTCATCATCTCCGGCACTTCCTGTCTGACAATCCACTGTGCCAGACCTTCCACGATGGCGGTCTTACCGACACCGGGCTCACCGACCAGACAAGGAGAGTTCTTGGTTCTGCGGCTGAGGATCTGGATCACTCGCTGCAGCTCTGTCTGGCGGCCCACGATAGGATCCAGTCTGCCTTCCGCTGCTCTGGCGGTCAGATCATCACAGTAGCTCTCGATCATGGAGACAGCACGTCTCTGAGACTTCTTATTACCAAAAACTGCCTGATACTCCTTCTGGGCCATGGCCGGTTCCAGACCGCAGGCTACCAGCAGATCCAGATAGACCTTCTTACGATTGAGATTCATCCCCTTGAATAATCTCTGGGCGATGCAGTCCCTCTCCTTCAATATGGCAAAAAGAACATGCTCCGAACCGATCTCCTCGGAATCAAATCGTTCCGCTTCCAGTCCGGCCGCATCCAGTATATGAGCAGCCTTCGGACTGTATCCTATAAAATCCTGCTCCCCGGTATCTCCCAGGGTCATAGCCTGTCCCAGACAGGCCTTAAAATAATTCTCATAAGTCAGTCCGCACTCTGTCAGAACCTGGGCAGCCAGACAGGACTCCACGGACAGAAGTCCCAGTACCAGATGCTCCGTACCGACATATCTCTGATGGCAGGTCTGGGCATCCTTGGCCGCCTGCTCCAGAGCCTGACTGACGTAAGCATTATATTCCTTTGACATCTTCTAAACTCCTTTACTCAAACATATCATATATATCATCGATCACAGGAATCTCCTGCATCACCTTTTACTCAAACATGTCATACATATCGTCGATCACAGGAATCTCCTGCATCTCCTTTTACTCAAACATATCATACATATCATCGATCACAGGAATCTCTGTATCACCTTTTACTCAAACATGTCATACATATCGTCGATCACAGCATGCATCTCATCTCTGCTGATACCCTTGCATATAGCCTGGGCGACCAGCATGCGCATATTATGATTAATCTTCTCTATCTCATGATCCTTGCTCTTGACCTCAACCTGGATCACGGCACCCTTACGTCGATCGAGAATCAGATAGCCCTCACTCTTCAGCATGGAGTAGGCCTTATTCACCGTGTGCATATTCACACCCAGGGTGCTCGCCAGACTCCGGACGGAGGGAAGCGAATCTCCCTCTCTCAGTTCCTCCTGGGCGATCCCCATCACTATCTGATTCCTCAGCTGAATATATATGGCCTGCGGACTATTAAAATCAATCTCTATCAGCATAGAACAACCTCTTTCTCTTCTGGCGATCCCAGCGGATCAATGGTAGATAAGTCTCATTATGGGTACTCTTATCACGGCACTCTTATCAAGACTCACTTGTGAGTCTTGATTCCGGATTCCATGTGTATCCTTGCGGATCAAATATGTGCTATGTGTTATATCTGATGTATATCACGGTAGATAAACTATATCATATCTGTCCTCTGTCTGTCAAATATGACGTTAACTTTATCTGAATCCTGCCCAGGATTCCCGGCTCTCGCCATCTTTTTGGACATATGACGTTATCTTTTTCTGGCTTCTGCCCAGGATTCCTGGCTCTCGCCATCTTTTTTGGGCAGATCACCTTATCTTTAACTGGCTTCTGCCCAATCTCTTCGGCCCTTGCCATCTTTTTGGGCAGATGACGTCATCTTTATCTGGCTTCTGCCCAGGATTCCCGGCCCTCGCCGACTTTTTGGGCAGATGACGTCATTTTTTCCTGCTTTCTGCCAAAAATCCCTTAGGCCCTGGCTTCTGCCCAGGATTCCCGGCTCAAAAAAGGGCAGGCTCCTGCATCACATGATATCCTGCCATTTAAAAAGGGCCGTCGGAAGACGGCCCTTGGCAATGTTCACCATAGGAACAATATGTAACGATTAACGAGCATAATGTAATAACTGACAGTATAAGAGATCCAGTGCCTCTTTCACTGCGGCATGACGGATGGCATCACGGTCGCCACCATAATAGCAACGCTTAACCACGGTATTTCCCTTGACGGTAACCGCAATGTATACCAGACCGACCGGCTTCTCAGGGCTTCCGCCTCCGGGACCGGCGATGCCTGTGATGGCTACGGCAGCATCAGCCTCTGTCGCACGAGCTGCGCCCTCTGCCATCTCCAGCGCTGTCTCTCTGGAAACGGCGCCCATATTCTCCAGAGTCCTGGCACTCACTCCCAGGTATTTGATCTTGGCCTCATTGGAGTAAGTGATGAATCCCTCCTTGAAGCAGGCAGAGATACCATCGGCATTTACCAGAGTACCGGCACACAGACCTCCGGTGCAGGACTCTGCTGTTGTCACTGTCAGACCATAGTGAATCAGGATCTTCGCGATCTTGAATTCGATGGACGGTTCCCGAATAATTCTGTCAGAGCTCATTATTTTCCTCCTTCTTTTAATACATCTATATTCTTTGCAAGATAATCAACCAGAGATACGATGGTTAAGATTAATGCGATGTAAATGAGGATCTGCTCCAGGATGTGTACCATAGATCCGCCCAGATCCATGATCAGGAGGATGATGGCGAACATCTGGAAGGTTGTTTTGAACTTGCCCCAGTAGCTGGCGGCAATGACGATTCCGTTATCACTGGCAACCAGACGGAAGCCACTGATGATGAACTCTCTTGCGATGATCACAAGAACGATCCAGGTAGGAATACGGTGTAAGGATACCAGACAGATAAATGCGGAGCTTACCAGCATCTTGTCTGCCAGTGGATCCATAAACTTTCCGAAATTAGTAACCAGGTTATACTTTCTGGCGATCTTACCGTCTGCCAGGTCTGTGAGACTGGCGATACAGAAGAGGATCAGAGCGATCCATTTGGAGCCCGGTACAAAGCTGGTCAGCAGGAAAAATACAAAAAAGGGAATGAGAATGATTCTCATCATCGTAAGCTTATTCGGTAAATTCATCGGCATATATAACATCTCCCATCAAATCATATTCATTGGCTCCGGTAATCTTCACCGGAACGATATCACCGGAGATCATCTCTTCCTCCGAGCGGACGAAAACATTGCCATCCACCTTCGGTGCATCCATATAAGTACGACCGATATAGATATCCTCATCATAGAGATATCCCTCGATCATGACCATCATCTCCTGTCCGATATGGGACTGGGCATAGGCTGCACTGATCTCCTGCTGCAGCATCATGATGCGGTCTCTGCGCTCTTCCTTGACTGCTTCCTCGATCTGATCCGGCATCTCGGCCGCTCCGGTACCTTCCTCCGGTGAGTAGGTGAAGACACCCAGCCGGTCAAATTCCATCTGATCCACAAAATCATACATACGATCTGCCTCTTCCTCCGTCTCGCCGGGGAAGCCGGTAATCAGTGTGGTACGTAATGTGATATCCGGGATCTCCTCCCGCAGATGGTCGATCAGGGTAATCAGCTCCTCTCTCGAGGTTCTGCGTCCCATCCTCTTCAGGATCGTGTCCTCACTGTGCTGGATCGGAATGTCCAGATAATGACAGATCTTCGGCTCTTCCTTGATCGTCTGAATCAGCTCCTCCGTAATCTCCTCCGGATAACAGTAGAGGATACGGATCCATTCCAGACCATCGATGGCACAAAGCTTATGGAGCAGCTCAGGTAAGGCCTTCCTTCCATAGAGGTCCACACCGTACACGGTGGTCTCCTGGGCGATCAGGATCAGCTCCCTGACACCGGAGGCTGCCAGCATCTGTGCCTCCTCCAGCAGGTCCTCCATCGGGAAGCTGCGATAATGTCCCCGGATATAAGGAATGATACAGTAGCTGCAGAACTTATTACAGCCTTCTGCGATCTTCAGATAGGCCGTGTAGGCTCCTGTCGTAACCACTCGCTTATCGGTAAAGGACGGCGGCAGCAGGTCGATATCCGGACAATAGGTTAGCAGGTCGTGCTCGCCACTCTCCTTGGTCTGCTCCAGCAGTCTGTCCATGAGAGAGACGATCTCGCCGTATCCGGTCGTTCCGATCACGGCATCTACCTCCGGAATCGCTTCCTCGATCTCCGCCGCATAACGCTGGGCCAGACAGCCGGTGATGATCAGGGCCTTCAGACGCCCCTCTTCCTTCCAGCGGGAGACCTCCAGGATGGTCTCGATACTCTCTTCCTTGGCATCGTGGATAAAGCAGCAGGTATTTACCACGATGGCATCAGCCTCTGCTTCCTCCTCCACGATCTGATAACCGGCACTCTGCAGAAGACCTAACATCTTCTCACTATCCACCAGATTCTTATCACATCCAAGGGAGATAAACAAAACATTTTTCATGATTATCTTTTCCTTTTGGCTGCTTCCACACAGTTATTCATCAGCATGGCGATGGTCATAGGACCGACTCCGCCCGGAACCGGTGTGATCGCGGATACCTTATCCACAACCTTATCGTAATCCACATCACCACAGAGCTTATTATCTGCACCACGATGAATACCGACATCAATCACAACCGCGCCATCCTTGACATAGCTGTCGTCAAAGAACTTCGGTTTACCGATGGCTGCCACGAGGATATCCGCACGCTTACAAACCTCGCGCAGATCTCTGGTTCTGGAGTGGCAGATGGTCACGGTTCCGTTCTCACGGAGAAGAAGCATCGCCATCGGCTTACCTACGATATTACTTCTGCCGACAACCACACACTCCTTACCCTCGATCTCGATACCGGAACGCTTAAGCAGCTGAATGATACCGGCCGGTGTACAGGATACGAAGCCCTCCTCACCGATCGACAGCGCGCCCACGCTCTGTGGGTGGAATCCGTCCACATCCTTAGCCGGGGAAATGGCATGGATGACTTCCTTCTCATTCATATGAGCCGGGATCGGAAGCTGAACTAAGATACCATCTACAGACGGATCCTGATTCAGATCATCGATGAGACTCAGGAGCTCTTCCTGTGTGGTCTCTTCCGGTAATTCATAGGACCGGGACTCGATTCCGATAAATGCGCATGCCTTCTTCTTGTTACCCACATAGACGCTGGAGGCCGGATCATTTCCTACCTGGATCACGGCCAGGCAGGCAGAGATGCCTTCCTCTTTCAGCTGGGCAACGGTTTCTTTTAATTCTTCCTTGATCTCAGAAGATATCTTCTTACCATCAATTCTTAAAGCCATAGTGTCCTCTTTTCTGCTGATCTTACCTATCAGCTTCTGTAGTCAGGTCCGGGAATATCCCCGGATTAAGCTATAGCCGGGATCGATGTCTCCCGGCCATAGATAGTTTTATCATAACGCAAAATATGTAGTTCGTAAAGGGTTTGACGAAAAAAATACTTCATACCGGAAAAATATTTCCTTAATAGTACTCCTCCAGATACTGCTCCAGCTGCTCCGGACTCATGAGGATCTTCCTCGGCTTGGTTCCTTCCTCGGGGCCGACGATGCCTGCCTCGGCCAGCTGATCCATGATCCTGGCTGCCCGGTTGAAACCGATCTTGAACATCCTCTGAAGCATACCGATGCTGCCCTTCTCCTTCTCCATCAGGAAGCGGGCCGCATCTGCGAAGTATTCATCCCGATCCTGGCTGGATTCCTGATTGACGATCTTCTTCTCGATGGACTCGGAGATATCCTGATCATAGACGGCTGTCTGTTCATTTTCCTTTAAGAACTCGACCACTGAGAAGATCTCATCATCGCTGATGAAGGCGCCCTGCACACGACTCGGCTTGGAAGAGCCTGCCGGGAAGAAGAGCATGTCGCCCTTACCAAGCAGCTTCTCCGCACCGTTCATATCGATGATGGTACGGCTGTCCACACCGGAGGATACGGCGAAGGCGATACGTGACGGGACATTGGCCTTGATCAGACCAGTGATGACATTTACCGACGGCCTCTGGGTTGCGATAACCAGATGGATGCCGGCTGCTCTGGCCAGCTGGGACAGACGGACGATCGCGTCCTCCACCTCGCCGGAAGCTACCATCATCAGGTCGGCCAGCTCGTCGATGATCACCACGATCTGCGGAAGCGGCTTCAGCTTGGCCGGATCTACCTCTCCCTCTTCGATCAGGGATCTGACCTTCTCATTATAGCCTTCCATGTTACGAACACCGTAGGTCGTAAACTTATTATAACGGTCTGTCATCTCCGCCACTGCCCAGTTCAATGCGCCGGAGGCCTTCTTCGGATCCGTCACAACCGGGATCAGCAGATGTGGGATGCCATTATAGATGCTGAGCTCCACCATCTTAGGGTCGATCATGATCAGCTTAACCTCATCCGGTCTGGCCTTATATAAGATACTCATGATCAGGGTATTGATACAGACGGACTTACCGGAACCGGTCGCACCTGCGATCAGCAGATGAGGCATCTTGGCGATATCGGAGATCACGGTCTGCCCGCCGATGTCCTTACCCACGGCAAAGGCCAGTCTGGAGCGGAAATTACGGAACTTACTACTGTCGATCAATTCACGGAAATGTACCGTCATGACCTGTTTATTCGGCACCTCGATACCGATGGCGGACTTGCCCGGGATCGGGGCTTCGATACGGATATCCTGGGCCGCCAGGCTCAGCTTGATATCATCGGTCAGAGAGACGATCTTACTGACCTTGGTTCCCTGCTCCGGCACCATCTCATAGCGGGTGACCGCCGGTCCGAAGCTGATATCTGTCATCTTAACATTTACCCCGAAGCTGTGAAGGGTCTCCTGCAGCTTCTGGGCGGTGGCGCGAAGGGTACTGTCATAATTCTGCTGCCCCTTCTCCTCTGCAGCAGCCAGCAGATTCAATGGTGGGAAGACATAATCCTCACCCTCGGCCGCCTTCTTGCTGTAAGGCTTGGCATACTTGACGGAAGAGTCCCCTTCCGACTTCTGACTCGTCTTCTCCTCCTTATGGATCACGATATCCTCCGCTTCCGTCGGCTGATATCCCTCTGCGGCAAGCCCAGTGCTTGCTTTCGAGACTACTTTCGAGTCTTTATCCATAACTGCTGACCTGATGTCCGATGCTTTATCCACAGAGACCGGGGTAACTCCCGACTCTTTATCCACAGTGGAGGATGCCCTATCCACTGTTCTGCTCTTCCTGTTCTGTCTGCTATCCACAGCGGCAGGCTCTCTTCTCTGTCTGCTATCCACAACAGCGGACACTCCGGTCTGCTCTTCCGGACGGAATGCTTCCTCCTGTCCTTGATCGATAGGATCCGGGTCTTCCTCCCATGGCAGCTCCTCATAGTCGGTCACATCCAGCACCGGCTCTGCGTCCACGGTCTCCTCCGGATATGGAATCTCAGGATATCCTGCATCGGAACCCATGGCCTCTGCAGTAGAAAGCTCCCCGAAGTCTCCGGCGATCTCCCTGGCTCCTCTGGTTCGAATCGAAGAACCATCCCGGAGTCTGCGATCCATCTCAGCCCGAACCAGCAGCTGTTCCTGCAGGGACTGAGAGAAATCCTCAGACGGCGGATTCTCCTTAAAAGAAAATGCACTGAAATCCAGCTCCTTCTCGAAGCGTTCGCCCCGGCCGTCCTCCTGGGTAAATGGATAGACGTCCGCATAGAGCTCCCTGACGGAATCCTTACGTTTCACCTCATCGGAGGAACGGAAGGTTGGTACCCTCATGCCATCTTCCTTATCCTGGGCTTTCTCGGAGGAACGGACAGCGGATCTTCTCTTTCTGCCACTCTCCTTCTTCTCCTCCTCCAGCACTCGGACCTTCTCCTCGCACTGTCGGTCTCTCTCCTTCTCCTGAGGACTGCGGAATCTTCTGCGCAGTCCGGCCGGCCGCTCCTTATGCTCCGCAGCACGCTCTCCCATCATGGTACGGACATCTGCAACTGAGCGTTTAAAGAAGTCCGCCATGGATTTCTGTGTCAGCATGATACAGGATAATATAAAGATGCAGAGGAGGATGATACAGGCACCCACCAGACCAAACCAACGTCTGAGGATGCAGGCCAATCCGCCTCCGAGCAGTCCTCCGGTCATCTTGTCCGTGAGGGCGATACTGAATACTTCATAGACTGTGACATCGGCACTCTGGGCAAAGAGCTGGACGGCTGCCGAGATCATCATAAGGATCAGGAAGCCCGCCAGACATTTCTTCAATGCCAGGAGAGAATAATCATTTACCAGAAGCAGGGACAGTCCCAGGAAGAATGCGACGGGCATCACATACTGGACACATCCGAAGAGGCCGAAGAAGAAGCTGCTCAAGATCCTTCCGGCCGTGCCACATAAGCCAAAATTACTCAAAAAAAGCAAGATCATCAATCCCAATGACAGGATGAGCTGCAGCTCAATCCCCATATTGATCTCATCCTCTGCCGGCAGATCCGTCTGACGGGTCGGAAGATTCCTCTCCTGCTCACGATTCTTCGCGCGGCTTGCGCTCTTACTGCTATTTATATTCCTACTGCGACTTGTATTCTTACTGCCGCTTGTCTTCTTACTATTGCTTGTATTTTTACTGCTGCTTGTCTTCTTACTGCGACTCCCCTTCTTCGCTGTCGACTGGGTAGTAGAATTCTTCTTCGCTCCTGTCGATCTCCTGCGTCTGGTCGCGGTGGAAGCAGCCGTCTCCTTCTTATCCTGTTCTGCCATAGTATAGCCTTTCTAATAATAAATCTCGATGTAGTTTCTAACTATATCACAAAATACAAAAGAAGAAAAGACTATGTTTTTTATAAAAATAACATAGTCTTTTTACAGTAATGCATCTAATTCCAGATCGCGGCGGTACATCTCGATCCGCTCATCGATCTCCTTCAGTTCTTTATTAATCTCGGCGATTCTGGCCCTTCTGGCATCGATATCGATGGCTTCGATGCCGACCGGCTTCTTAATATAACGCGGCAGATTCAGATTATAATCATTCTGTGCGATCTCTGCCGCCTCGACTCTGTGACAGAAGCCTGTGATACTCTTGCGCCCCTTCCAGGCCTTGCGAATCTCCTTCAGGGTATCTTCATTAAAGTCGTCCCTGGTCGAGCAATCGAAGAACATCACATCCTCTTTCTTACGATTCTTCTTCAGATAGAGAAAAACCTCCTGCTGTCCGATGGAAGGAAAGAGCACATCCGGTAAGAGGATAACCGTATCCAGACAGTTCATCTCATCCACCAGATAGCGCCGGATCTGACTCTCTCGTCCCTCCCTGTAGAGCAGAGAGCTTGGCATGATGGCAACGACATCGCCATCCTCCCTTAACACAGGAAATGCGGATAAGAGGTAGGGAAGCTCTCCCTTGCTCTTAACATTCATCAGCTCCATCACATCCTGATTCGCTTGCGGAGAAGACAAATAGGTGCCTGCCTCAACACCCTCCGGTTTATAGACACAGACAGTATCCATCTGTCCCAGGATCTCTGTCTGCTCCATCCAGCTATCGTAATCAGCGAAATACTGCTGTTCCTGGGAAATGTTATGCATAAAGCACAGGATCGACATGAGCTCGATATAATCCTGATCCATCTCATAACCACAATAGAAAGGATCCTCACAATCTGACAGCATGGTTCGCAGGAGAGATCCGTAGCGGAATTCCGGCTGGAAGACCTTCCTGGACTTCTTCAGGCGATTCTCCTCCGAGAAGAGTCCGTAAAGAGACAGGATATGCTCCGGAATCCCGGTCTCCTTCTTCATAGTCGACAATTCCATGATCAGATTCTCAAAGCTGGCCGGATAATGCAGGAGAAGCTCTTCCCCCTGTCCCCAGGAATCCAGCTTCTTCACCATCTTACGGAAGAAACGTGCATAGGACTTCTGCTTCTCCAGCGTATCCACATCCTGCAGCTTCTTATAATAAGAAAACTCTGTCAGATCGAATTCCGGACAGTAAATATGCAGAAATGCCGCTGCCTGGGCGATAAATTTCAGGAAAGAATCCATCTGAAGCTTACCCCGGATCGCCATCCTCACTAACATATGTAATTTATAACTCTCATCCAGCTTCTCATCATAGCGCAGGCAGAGATAATGATAGAATAAGAGATAGATACAGCTATCTCTGTATTCCTCAAAGGTCAGCCCCGGGTGACTCTCCGTAAGGATCGTCATAAACTGGTATGTCACTTCTTTTGCATCCATCTGTGTTTATCCTGAGTGCTTTCTATCCGAATCATACTTTCTCTTGATTTTCCTATCCGGATCATTCTTACTGTTGATTATTTTCTATTCGAATCATTCTTGTTCCTGCTTTTTCTGTCCGGATGGATCCTGCCTAATCATTTTCCAGTAATTTTAATCTCTGCATGATCTCCTCACTACGGACAGATTTCTCTAATCGAATCTTCTCCATGAGGAGCAGCTTCTTGCGATTCTGATAATAGTAGAGCTTACCGATTGCCATCTGTGTCGACAGATCCGGACAGACGATAGACAACTGGCGGATCATATGAATGGAGAGCACCTTAACCGAAGAATTACCCTGGATAGCAATCAGACGCTGCTTCTCTATCTCCGGATGCTCATTAAAATACCAGGCGAAATAATAGGGATCCATGATACCATTATGAAATTCGATGGATACGAAGTTGGATGTAATGACCTTACCCACATGCTGCTTCTCCAGGACCACCGCCCGGTGAAAGGAGGTGAGTCCGATCACCACCGAATGCTCCTTGGCCAGATTCAGATTCTTGACCTTTTTGGGGTCAACAAAAACAGAAGACACCTCGTAATCCGATATACCATTCTCCTCATCGATCAACTGACCGATCGTAAGCATCGGATACTCAATCCCTTCATTCTGAATCTTCGACTTGATACGGTTTAAAACGACACCATGTGTGATCTGGCTGATCTGTTCTAATCGTAATTCCACACTTCTTCTCCCATCAACAGGTTACTTATATCATCATAATTCTACAGATAACAATTCTATAGATAATTATTCTATAGATAATTATCATCATCCGTAAAATGCTACTATATTTCTGCTATCTGAACAAATAACAGATATCTTACAGACCATTATAGCTTTTTTTATCCGATTCAGCAACACATTTCCCAAAAAGTCCTGTGCTTTTTTCTGAAAAAATAAAGCAGGATTCCATACTAGGAATCCTGCCCATATTATCACTATCAAGATGAATTATTTGATAATCTCTCTTAATGCCAGGTTGATTCTGCCCATCTTATCGATCTCCAGAACCTTAACCTTAACCTTGTCACCGATGTTAACGACATCTTCGACCTTCTCTACTCTCTCTCTGGAGAGCTTGGAGATATGTACCAGACCATCCTTATTCGGAGCAATCTGAACGAATGCACCGAAGTTCATGATACGTACGACTTCACCCTCGTAGATCTTACCGGCTTCTACCGGCTCTACGATCAGACGGATGATCTCCATCGCACGGTCGATCATAGCCTGATCTACACCGAGGATATCTACACGGCCTTCGTCATTGATGTCAATTTTCACACCAGTCTCATCGATGATGGAGTTGATCACCTTACCCTGCTTACCGATAACTTCGCTGATCTTCTCCGGATCGATGTTCATCTGCTTGATCTTCGGAGCGTATTCGCCAACCTGTGCTCTCGGCTCAGCGATAACAGGCTCCATAATCTGAGTCAGGATATACTCTCTGGCTTCCTTGGTCTTAGCGATGGCTTCCTTGATGATAGCAGGAGTCAGACCATGGATCTTGATATCCATCTGGATTGCTGTGATACCGTCATGAGTACCGGCTACCTTGAAGTCCATGTCACCGAAGAAGTCCTCGAGACCCTGGATATCGGTAAGTACGATATAATCATCATCGCTATCACCTGTAACCAGACCGGTGGAGATACCGGCTACCGGCTTCTTGATCGGTACACCGGCTGCCATGAGGGACAGAGTGGATGCACAGATACTAGCCTGGGAAGTGGAACCGTTGGACTCAAGAGTCTCAGATACGGTACGGATAGCATATGGGAATTCATCCTCGCTAGGAAGAACAGGAACCAGAGCCTTCTCTGCTAAAGCACCATGACCGATCTCACGACGTCCCGGACCTCTGCTCGGCTTAGTCTCACCTACAGAGTAGCTAGGGAAGTTATAGTGATGCATATATCTCTTGGAAGTAACATTGGCATCGATACCATCGATCTTCTGAGACTCAGACAGAGGAGCCAGAGTAGTGATGGTCATGATCTGAGTCTGTCCACGCTTGAACATACCGGAACCATGTACTCTAGGCAGACAATCGATCTCTGCATACAGAGGACGGATTTCTGTGATGGCACGACCATCCGGACGTTTGTGATCCTTAAGGATCATCTTACGAACGGTCTTCTTCTGGAACTTATATACTGCATCGTCGATAAGAGGAAGCCATTCTTCATGCTCCTCAGCATAACGCTCTGCTAACTTATCCTTGATCTGACGGATATTCTCTTCACGAACCTGCTTCACATCGGTAAATACAGCCTCTTCCATAGCTTCCGGTGTGATGAAGGCTACCATATCATCCCAGAGATCTTCCGGTGTGTCCACATGCTCATATTCATGTTTTGCTTTGCCACACTCTTCCACGATCTTATCGATGAACTTGATGATCTCCTTATTCACTTCATGTGCTTTGAAGATTGCTTCGATCATCTGTGCTTCCGGTACTTCCTTGGCACCGGCTTCGATCATGATCACCTTCTCAGCGGTGGAAGCAACGGTCAGATAGAGGTCAGAAACTAACTGCTGATCGGATGTAGGATTCACGATAAACTCACCATCGATCAGACCGATGATGGTAGCTGCGATCGGACCGTCAAATGGGATGTCAGAGATGGATGTTGCGATGGAGGAACCCAGCATAGCCAGAACCTCCGGGGAACACTCAGGATCCACAGACATTACCAGGTTATTCAGGGTAACATCATTACGATAGTCCTTCGGGAATAATGGACGCATCGGACGGTCGATAACACGGGAAGTAAGAACCGCATGCTCGCTGGCCTTACCCTCTCTCTTATTAAATCCACCCGGGATACGACCAACAGAATACATCTTCTCCTCGAACTCTACACTCAGTGGGAAGAAATCGATACCATCTCTTGGTTTGTCGGATGCTGTTGCTGTAGATAAAACAACAGTATCACCATAACGCATAAATGCAGCACCATTGGCCTGGGCTGCGTGTTTGCCAATCTCAACGGACAGGGTTCTGCCTGCCAGTTCCATGGAAAATACCTTACTCATGGAAAACCTCCTATATTATATAATGTATAAAATGTGAAGGGAAGCTTCCGAAACAACTGAAAAACATACTCGGAATACATATCCATCACCAGCTGATGTTTATGTATGTACTTGCAGATATCTATGCTTGTACTTGCAGATATTTATGCATGCATTCACTCAAATATGCTTTTCAGAAGTCTCGGTCACTGCTTCCCATGTATCTGTGACAAGACACGACTCGTCAGACTCTCCTCCGGGATGATACACCCGATCAGATCCCTGCTCCGCTATGTGCCCAATCCCCGATACTATATCATATCCCTCTGCTTATTTCCAGTCCTTTTTGCAGAATATTTTATCAAGTTTTCTGCAGCATAACTTATATAGAAAGATATAGTAAAAATATTGCAAAATAAGAAGAAAACGGATGTCATCAGACAAAAGCTCCCTTCCGGCACAGGCTCATAAAGCTGCGCTTGCCCGGAAAGGAGCTTATCCTCTGAAATGTCAATTATTTTATCTGCTCAAAGATACTCTGATCTATCTGATGTCGTCTTTCTGACTCCTATTTGAAGTATCTCACGCCGCTCTCGAAGATCTTCTGATCCTTCTCTGCGTAGATATTCTTACCAACGAACTCGCCGCGACGTTCGGAGTGTCCCATCTTACCAAGAACACGTCCGTCCGGGCTGGTGATACCTTCGATGGCTGCGTAGGAACCATTCGGATTAAAGCGAACATCCATGGTAGCCTGACCGTCTAAGTTGACATACTGGGTAGCTACCTGACCATTTGCAAAGAGCTTATCGATCCACTCGTCGCTGGCTACGAAGCGTCCCTCACCGTGAGAGCAAGGGATTGCCAGAACATCACCCGGCTTCACACCCTGCAGCCATGGGGACTTATTGGTGATTACCTTGGTATATGCCATGGTGGAGATATGGCGGCCGATCTCATTGGTGGTCAGTGTCGGTGAATCATCCTTCTGGCTGACGATCTCGCCGTAAGGAACCAGACCCAGCTTGATCAGTGCCTGGAAACCATTACAGATACCCAATGCCAGACCATCTCTTTCATTCAGGAGCTTCATAACTGCTTCGGCGATCTTCTCATTACGGAAAGCAGATGCGAAGAACTTAGCGGAACCTTCCGGCTCATCACCTGCGGAGAATCCGCCTGGGAACATGATGATCTGGGATCCGTTGATGGCCTTTTCAAATGCTTCTACAGAGTCCAGGATATCCTGCTCGGACTGATTCTTAAATACCAGAGTCTCTACCTCAGCACCGGCACGGCGGAAAGCCTTGGCAGAATCGTACTCACAGTTGGTACCCGGGAAGACAGGGATGAATACCTTAGGGACAGCCACCTTATTCTTGCATATGTACATCTGTCCCTGGGTATAGAGTGGTCTGTCCACGATATCCTTACCGGACTTAGTCTTGGTTGGGAATACCTTCTCCAGCGGTGCTTCCCAGGCATTCAGTAATTCATCCAGTGGAAGAATGGTGTCGCCATATACGATGGAAGCCTCCTCGGTTACCTGACCGATCAGCTCTCCACCTGCGATGGCTGCCACATCCTCGGAAGCCACTTCCAGAAGAAGGGAACCATAGGTCTGTTTCTTAAGCTCTGCAGCACTTACGGAATCTGCGATCTTCACGCCAAGGCAGTTACCAAAGCTCATCTTGGTGATAGCTTCCATCAGTCCGCCAAAGCCGATAGCATAAGCAGAGAGGATCTTACCTGCGGAAGCCAGCTCATAGATCATGCTGTAAGTCTTGATCGCTTCCTCATAGACAGGAATGCCATACTCGTCAAACGGAACAGAAACACGAACCAGCTTGCTGCCGGCCTTCTTCAGCTCCGGTGTCACGATGGCAGATGCTTTATTATAATCTACGGCAAAGGATACCAGAGTTGGTGGTACATCGATATCCTCAAAGCTGCCGGACATACTATCCTTACCACCGATGGAAGGCAGCTTGAAGCCCTTCTGTGCATTATAGGCACCCAGTAAGGCTGCAAATGGCTGTCCCCAGCGGGATGGGTTCTCACCTAATCTCTGGAAATACTCCTGGAAGGTGAGACGAATCTTCTTATAATCACCACCGGCTGCCACGATCTTAGCCACGGAGTCAAGTACAGCATAGACTGCACCGTGATATGGGCTCCAGCTAGACAGATATGGGTTAAAGCCGTAGGACATCATGGTTGCAAAATCCGCTCTGCCGGAATCCACCGGAAGCTGGGCGGTCATGGTCTGGATCGGAGTCAGCTGGGTCTTACCACCATATGGCATGGTAACGGTTGCTGCACCGATGGAGGAGTCAAACATCTCCACCAGACCCTTCTTAGAGCATACATTTAAGTCACGGATCACATTCATCCATGCTTCCTTCACGTCGCCGACTTCCTCTTCTGCCTTTAAGTAGGAAGCCTTCTCATCCGGCATGGTAACCTGAACGGTGGTCTCCTGATGAGCACCATTGGTATCCAGGAAAGCACGGGATAAGTTTACGATCTCCTTACCTCTCCAGGACATCACCAGACGTGGATCTTCGGTAACCTTAGCCACAACGACTGCCTCTAAGTTCTCCTCTGCAGCATAAGCCAGGAACTGATCTACATTCTCCGGAGAGAGAACCACAGCCATACGCTCCTGGGACTCGGAGATAGCCAGCTCTGTACCGTCGAGGCCGGCATATTTCTTCGGAACCAGATCCAGATTGATCTGAAGACCATCTGCTAACTCGCCGATGGCAACAGACACACCACCTGCACCGAAGTCATTACATTTCTTGATAATGGTGGTAACCTCTTTACGACGGAATAATCTCTGGATCTTACGCTCTGTCGGAGGATTACCCTTCTGTACCTCTGCGCCGCAGGTATCGATGGACTCGGTGTTATGTGCCTTGGAGGAACCGGTAGCACCACCACAGCCATCACGACCGGTACGACCGCCGAGGAGTACGATGATATCTCCCGGCGTGGAATTCTTACGAACGATATTCTTAAGTGGAGCAGCGCCGATAACCGCACCGATCTCCATACGTTTTGCCACATAACCCGGATGATAGATCTCATCAACCAGGCCGGTAGCCAGACCGATCTGGTTACCGTAGGAGCTGTAGCCATGAGCAGCACCTGTAGTCAGCTTTCTCTGGGATAACTTACCCTTCATGGTCTGGGTTACAGGAACCGTTGGGTCTGCACAACCGGTAACACGCATGGCCTGATAGACATAAGCACGTCCTGACAGCGGATCACGGATGGCTCCGCCCAGACAGGTAGCAGCACCACCAAATGGCTCGATCTCTGTCGGATGGTTATGGGTCTCATTCTTGAAGGAAATCAGCCATTTCTCTTCCTGACCGTCGAACTCTACCGGAACCACGATATCACAGGCATTGATCTCGTCACTCTCCATCATGTTATCCAGGATGCCGTCCTTCTTCAGCTTCTTCATAGCGATCAGGGCCAGATCCATCAGACAGATGAACTTATCCTTACGATCTCCGTAGACCTCGGCGCGGTCTGCCAGATAAGAGTCGTAGGTCTTCTCAAATAACGGTTTATAATAGCCCTCTCCGAAGCTGATCTCCTTCAGCTCTGTGGAGAAGGTGGTATGACGGCAGTGATCGGACCAGTAGGTATCCAGTACGCGGATCTCTGTCATACTCGGATCACGCTTCTCATCCTTCTGATAATAATTCTGAATATGAAGGAAGTCCTTAAATGTCATAGCCAGACCCAGGGAGTCATATAAAGCCTTCAGCTCATCCTCCGCCATATCCTTGAAGCCATCAAAGATCTTCACATCGGCCGGATCATCATAGGCCATAACCAGAGTCTCCGGTTTCTCTTCGCCTGCTTCGCGGGAATCAACCGGGTTGATACAATAAGCCTTGATCTTATCGAACTCTTCCTCGGTGAGATCACCGGAGAGGATATATGTAGTTGCAGAACGGATGACCGGTTCTTCCTTCTCATTTAATAACTGCAGACACTGGACAGCGGAATCTGCTCTCTGGTCGAACTGACCTGGGAGGAATTCTACGGAAAATACCTTATCTCCATCCTTCTTGTCAAATGTTTCCTCATAAAGATAGTCTACCGGTGGCTCAGAAAATACTGTGACAGCAGCCTTGGCAAAGGTCTCATCTGATACATTCTCCACATCGTAGCGGATCAGTACACGAATATCCTCCAGGGAATCCATGGCCAGATAAGAACGGATCTCTTCCACTAATTCCTTGGCTCTGACTGCATAAGCCGGTTTCTTCTCTACATAAAGTCTTCTAACTTGATTCATCTTGTCCTCCATCTATTCTTCTTATGTAACACATGATGTTTGTAAGCAAAGAATCTGTTTTACAAATAGTATCCCTATCATATCACTTTTTCCGTCACATGCCCATCATTTTTATAAAAAACTTTCATGTGACTTTTATCTATTATAACAAATTATAGGGAAAACTCAAGGCAGACCACTCAGCCCGGGAGCTCATCTTGACCGCTGGCAACATTTACGTTACAATAACAGGAAGTCAAATATATCAGATAGCAAGTATATCAGATAGCAAGTAAAGTAGATATCAAGTATAATATTGGATATCAAATATATATAAATGAAAGGAAATACCATGGAGAAAATCGCTAGCTTTACTGTCAATCACCTCGATCTGTACCCAGGTGTCTATGTATCGAGAAAGGATTATGTCGGTGCAGAGGTCCTGACCACATTTGACCTGCGTATGACCGCACCCAACCGGGAGCCTGTCATGAATACTGCCGAATTACATACCATCGAGCACCTGGCTGCCACCTACTTAAGAAATGAACCGACCTGGAAGGATAAGATCATCTATTTCGGACCGATGGGCTGCCGTACCGGCAACTACCTGATCCTGGCCGGCGACTATACTTCCGCAGAGATTGTTCCGCTCGTGCGTGCTACCTTTGAATTTATCGCATCCTACGAGGGCGAGATTCCGGGAGCCTCTCCGAGGGACTGCGGCAACTACCTGGATATGAACCTGCCCATGGCTCGCTACCTGGCTCAGAAATACTTAGACGAGGCCTTATTGCATCCGAGTGAGAAAAATCTGGTTTATCCGGAATAATATCCGCCAAATATCTACCATTCTTCTTGAAAATTTGCATCAATTTCATATTGAATCTCACAGAAAAACTATCTATAATTACTATAGGTAGTTTTTTAATGATACGCGTGAGTCCACGGTCTGAAAAATGGGCGCAGGAAACCCGAAGGGCTTACTTGCGAACATTTTTCAAACTGTGGCGAACCAACAAAAATCGAGGATTGCACATCAAGCAGAGCGCAGATGTGTGAGAAATCCGAGATTTTTCGTTGGAGGAATTGTGGGAACAGCTTTAGCTGTAGAGCAATTCCGTCACGCGTATCATGATATAGATTTACGCGTGAGTCCACGGTCTGAACATATTCCGGACTGTGAATAGGCATCAAGATAGAAGAGGTATATATTATGAAGTTATTACAGGTGTGTTGTGCATATTTCAGTGTCTCTGAGACGACCAAAACCGTGGTTCATGCCATAGCAAGATCCTTCTCCGACTATCCTTGTAAGGATATCGATCTGACCCGTCTGGAAGTCAGAGAGGCTTCTTACGATTTCAAGGATTCCGATCTGCTGATCCTTGGCGTGCCTGCCTATGCCGGCAGAGTACCTGCTCCGGTAGTTGAGGCGCTCTCCCGCTTCCATGGGCTTAACACTCCGATCGTTCTGGTGGCCACCTATGGGAATAAGGATCTGGGGGATACTCTCATGGAGCTTTATAAGAATGTGATCGATAAGGGATTCATCCCTGTGGCAGCCGGAACATTTCCTTGTCAGCATACCTATCTGCCGGAGCTGGCTCAGGGACGGCCGGATCCTCAGGACCTGGATCAGATCCATGTCTTCGGCGAGGAATTAAGAGAGCGGCTTCGTCTGGCTGTTACTTATGCCATGGAGCCACTGGAGATCCCGGGTTCCTTCCCTTATGAGAAGCCGCCGATGGGCATCTTCCCATTTGAAGTGCAGACCAATGAGTACTGTATCTACTGTATGCTCTGTGCCGATGTCTGTCCGATGCAGATCATCAGCCACAGTAATCCTTACGAGATTGATCACAGCCGCTGCCTGCGTTGCAGCTCCTGTATCCGCATCTGTCCGGCCCAGGCCAAGTCCTTCACAGAGCCTTTTAAGGGCTTGCAGGATAAATTACGTGGCTTCGTTGAGGAGCGCATGGAGCCTTGGTATACCATAGGCTGATCTTAAACTGTCTTATCATAAACTGTTTTATCATAGAAGAAGGGACGAATCGATTCTGATCCGTCCCTTTCTCTTTCAATTATTTCTTTTATGCGATTCTATTCATATTCTATCTACTTCTTCGCTTCGGTCGTTGCGGCCGATGTCGTTGCTGCTTCTGTCGTAGCAGCCTGTGTCGTCGCAGCTGCCTCGGTCGTTGCGGCCTGTGTCGTTGCAGCTGTTTCTGTGCTTGCAGCCTGTGTCGTCGCAGCTGTTTCTGTGCTTGCGGCTTCTGTCGTTACAGCTTCTGTCGCAGCTGCCTCTGTGCCGGCTTCTGTCGCCGTGGCTGCCTCAGCCGCTTCTTCTGCCACCTTCCTGGCCTCGGCTTCCGCTGCCTTCTGTGCCCGCTCGGCTTCCTTCTGATTATGATAATCCTCCAGCAGCTTGGTCCAGTCATCATTCAGCTTTGTGATGCCGGAAGCCAGGGTATGCACCGTAACCAAATCTGCTGCTGCACTGTCAGCGCCTGCCACTGTGGTTGCCTCGGCTGCAGTATCCTTCTCTGCCTCTGCCAGGGCTTCCTCAGACTTAGGCAGTGTCAGCTCAGACAGCTCGGTCTGTTCACCGACCATATAATGGGTCATCTTATACTGCATCTGATAATCACGGAAAGCATCCGCAAATAATAAGGCTTCCTTACGGGTAATGATCTGCTTGGCATTCTTACAGAACTTATCCGGATTCAGACCGGCCTGGATGAAGATCGCGTAGGCTTCCTTCTCCGCATCGGTCAGACCCTCTGTATTCTGACAATCTGCCAGGATCTCTGCCACCTTCTCATCGGACAAATGACTCGGGTATAATTCCTGTACCAGCATAGCCAGCCTGGCTGCCGTAACATTTCCTTTTTTATTATCCGTCACAAAGTTATGAACCACAGCATCTCCCTGCAGATCATCGATGCCTTTGATCATCTTGCCAAGCTCGGTACGGTTGATGGCGCGGTTCCTGTGGAACTTGCCATCGGTCTCACCGGGATAGACATCCAGTGCCGCATATTTGGTATAGACATCGCCCAGAGACTTGGAGCAGCGCACGTCATAATTGGAAGGAGTCAGAGTGAGCTTCCCCTTCTTATACTGTTCAAAGGTATAATCCAGCAGACTGCGGATGGAAGAGAAGGTACTCTCTTTGCTTACATTACCGAAGTAAGCGCAGATGACCTCATGGCCCTTCTTATCCTTCGCTGTGGCGATAAATACATGACCGGCCGCATTGGTCGTACCGGACTTGGTACCGATGATCTGATACTTATCTTCATCATACCAGGCCATACCACGTAAGAACCAGTTGGTGGTATTACAGGTCACATCCTTGGCGGAGTAAGAGCTCTTTCTTACCACATCACGGATCTCCTGCTTTGTCATGGCATAACGAGTGATCAGAGCCATCTCTCTGGCCGTTGAATAGGTCTCATTATAGCCGGCGCCGATATCGGAACCGACCGGATTATCAAAATGTGTCGAGGTCAGACCCAGCTCTTTACATTTGGCATTCATGGCATCCACACAGGCAGACTTGGATCCGAAGACACCCACTGCCAGGGAATCGGTAGCATCCGCTGCCGAAGAGATCAGACTGATGGACATCAGATCCTTAAAGGTATAGGTGACCCCTGCACCGATTCCTAAGACATAAGTACCGGGAGTCGTACCGTAAACCACATCGTACTCTGTCTTAATCTTATCATTGACATCACCATGCTCCAGACAGACGATCGATGTCATGATCTTGGCCGTACTGGCCGGATAGATCTTCTTATCATAATCCTGACCAAAGAGTACCTCGCCGGAGCCGGCATCCATCACCACATAAGCATGACACTCCTTCTTCGGTGCCTTCACCTTGGCATCTGCGCCTGTCGGTAAGAGAAAGAAAGCACACAGAAGAGTGATCGCCATGATATAAATCTTACGAATTCTCATATTACCTCCCATATTTCTGAAACATATTTTGAAATATATTTTGAAAACATATTTCTGACTCAATCACATTCACGAAGAAAGCAAACCATTCATGAACTACTTATCTTATGCATAAGATGCACATATGGCACTACTATATCATAAAATAACAATAGTGTCAAAATGCGTGATGGCCCGGAGAAAGGATCGAAGATATGCACTGAAAAAAGGGCATGCATCTGCTTATCGCAGAATGCATGCCCTTTTCTGAGCTTGTGCGTCCGGCCGGGATGTCGGAAATCCAGGAAAGATTCTACATCCTGACCGGCTTAGCGTTCGCTCGGAAAGATCTGTAAGATTGATTATTTACCCTGCTCCAGTGCCAGTGTTCTGGTTGTGATATCACATACAGAAGATGGTCCGTAGTACTGGATAGCGCCTGGGTATGTGAAGCATGTCTCAACAGCCCATGTTGCTCTGTTTGCATCGAAGAACTTAAATGGAGCGCCATCAAGCTCTACGAGTGCTTTACGGATAACCGGTTTATCCTTACCATTTCTTCTCTCGATGTTCATCATCTTAGTGATAGGCATACCGCCTGCTACCCATTCCTCTGCAGGTGCGGACAGGTTGGAAACCTTGGAGAGGTATCCTGTGTAACCATACTGGATCAGCATGAATGCATTGTATCCCAGGGAGTAGCAGTAATCTGCATCGAAGTTGGATGGGAATGCACATCTTCCTTCATATCCGAAGAAATGTGTCAGGAAGCCACATTTACCCTTATATGTGCCGGCTGCTTTACGCTCAGCTAATTTTGCTTTCACGAGCTCTGCGAAGAGTTTCTCAGACTCAATGAGGGAAACCTGTACATTACCATGAGGGTCTCTCTCAAGGAAGAGCTGCTGCTGGATACCCTGTGGAAGGATAGCAAATACTGCCATGGACTCAGCAGTAAGACCTGCTTCAATGAAAGCATATTTTGCATCCCAGGATGGAAGTGCATTAAATTCTTCTGTCTTCTCGCCTGCGAGGAGCTCGTTGATCTCAGCGATCAGCTTGGAGAACTCAGGAACGAACTCTACGATACCTTCCGGAATAATAGCAACACCGAAGTTCATGCCGGCATTACCACGTGTCTCTACTGCATCTGCGATGTAATCAGCGATCTCGGATAAAGACTGCTTCTTGGCAGCAACTTCCTCACCGATCAGACAGATGTTAGCCTGTGTCTCAAGAGCACACTCGAGAGCTACATGAGAAGCGGAACGACCCATAACCTTTACGAAATGCCAGTATTTCTTGGAGGAGTTACAGTCACGCTCGATGTTACCGATTAATTCGGAGTAAGTCTTAGTTGCTGTATCGAAACCGAAGGAGATCTCGATATCTTCATTCTTCAGGTCACCGTCGATGGTCTTAGGGCATCCGATTACCTGAACGCCTGTCTTATGAGCTGCCATGTACTCTGCCAGTACAGCTGCATTTGTATTGGAATCGTCACCACCGATGATAACGATAGCTGTTACACCATGTTTCTTACAAACTTCTGTAGCGATAGCGAACTGTTCTTCTGTCTCCAGCTTGGTTCTGCCGGAACCGATGATATCAAAACCACCTGTATTTCTGTACTGATCCATGAACTCGTCTTCGATGATGATATAATCATCTTCGATCAGTCCGCTTGGTCCGCCCTTGAAACCAATGAGAACGTTGTCTTTATTGGTAGCCTTTAATGCATCATAGAGACCGGATACAACGTTATGTCCGCCAGGAGCCTGTCCACCGGAGAGGATCACGCCTACTACCTGTTTCTTCTGTTCGGATGTATTAGCACCTTTTTCAAAAGTGATCTCAGGCTTACCATATGTGTTAGGGAAGAGAGCAGCGATCTTATCCTGATCCGCTACGCTCTGTGTAGCAGCGCCTTCCTTAACGCAGATATCTGCGATACCATTTCTAAGCATACCAGGAAGCTTCGGTGCATACTCATATCTTGCAATCTGAAGTGGTGAAAGTTTCATATCATTACTCCTTTATTTAAAAATTATAAAATGTAAGTTCCTTTCCTATGCTAAAACATTTTCACAAAAAAGTAAATGGATTTTAACAATAATTCACAGGAAAAGTACTGTATTTTTTTGAATACATGCTATTTTTCGCCCTGATTATGCGAATTTTCTGCCGGATTCCGGTCAGCTTTGCCGGCATCCCTGCATATCTTCTCATTAAGCAGAACCGTGAAAATCCTCTCTTATTCTGTAATCTTGCGGCATTCCATATAATATCGCTTATCTGCCGCATGGCCCATGGAGAAGGTCTTCCTCGGAAGAGCTCCGTCACTGATGACGGTCGGATAGAGCTCGGACTTGCGCATATCCGGTAAGACAAATCCGATGCTATGCTCCTGCATGGAGAGATTCTTCACGACATCAAGGCCATGGATATAATCGATCTTACCCTCATGATCTGCCAGATAAGCATCCAGGAAGGACTGAAGACTGCCTACCGTAAGCTTGGAGGAAGGCTGACCGATCCAGACAGGACGAGACTGTCCCTGCTCCACGATCTCGAAGCGCTGGGCTCCTGCCACTTCTTCCGGGGACAGGGCCAGCTTGTCCTGCATGGCAGCGAGCAGATCTGCACGATCAACACCTGTCACGATGCGATGGATGGCTTCAAACTCCAGAGCAGGACTGTGCAGATTCACCAGCTCTGCCAGGGCATATCTGGCCGGATGATGGCTGAAATCCTCTCCCGGATGTTCTGCCTTCAGATGTTCATAGCAGGCCTTGGCTGTCGCCAGGGAATGATTGCCGTCACCCATGGCAAAGAGCAGGACCGGCTTATCCGGACACTGGTACTTCTCTGCAAAATGTTTCAGATCTGCCAGCTGATCGATCCCAGACAGAATCTTCTCCTGCAGCTCCTGTGGGATGAGATAGCCGCAATTATGGCCTCCGCCCAGCATCATATCATAATCATAGAGCTGTTCCATCTCTTCCTTCCTCTCTGCCAGAGGCTCGATGATCTGCCGGTCCGGATCATCCATAAGGATCATGATATGCGGTAATTCCACGACGGCATGCTGGCGGATCTTCATCCGCGGTGGGATGCGGGACTCCACCGTTGCTTCCGTTGCACGGATCAGGGAGCTGCTTCCCTTATGATAATCGTAGGCTTCCAGGTCAAAACAACCGACGATACCGGCACGCAGCTTGCCTTCACTGTCTGTCCTCTCCACATAGATCATAGCAGCCGGATAGCTCTCATAGATGCCATCCTGCTCATAGGCTCTCATGGTCTCATTGATCTTGCGGATCCTGTCATCCGCTCCTTCTTCTTCCAGATAAACCTCCGGGAAGATCATATGATAGGTCGAGGGATCCTGACCCACGATCTCTTCCACCTGCTTCCAGTAGGCCGGCTCGCTGGTGTACTGATCACAGGCTACCACAGACCAGTGGCTCTGATCGATTCCTTTTTTGGGCAACAGGATATCTGCTCCCTGAAATACTCTCTTCATCTCTTTTCTTATACTCCCTTTTTCTGTTCTTCTATCTTCTCTGCCAGGTCATTCAGATAAACCCAGCGATCCATCTTATCTTCCAGCTCCTGCTCTGCCTGCTCTTTCTCTTTCGTCAATTCATTTAATTTTATAAAATCTGTCGCATAAGCAGTGATCTCTTCTTCCAGCTCTCCGATCCTCTCCTCCAGAGCAGCGATATCGTCATCGATGCTGTCATACTCCTTCTGTTCCGCATAAGTGAAACGAAGCTTCTTCGTCGCCGGATCACGGTAGGATCTGCCGGAGGCACCTTTCGGCGTATTTACCTTTTTCGTGTGCATAGTGGAGGCATAGATGGTCTCCTCCATGGTATCTTCTCCACGGCCCAGCTCTCTCCTCTTGTCGATATAATCCGTATAGCCGCCTTCATAGACATGGATCTGTCCCTCTTCAAAGGAGCAGATATGATCGGCGATACGATCGAGGAAATAGCGATCATGGCTTACCACGATAACGATACCCACGAAGCGGTCCAGAAACTCCTCCAGAACCTGCAGGGTTGCGATATCCAGATCATTGGTGGGCTCATCCAGGATCAGGACATTGGGCGCACTCATCAGGACCTTGAGGAGATAGAGACGGCGACGCTCTCCACCGGAGATCTTGGCGATCGGAGAATATTGCATATCCGGGCTGAAGAGAAAGCGCTCCAGCATCTTAGAGGCTGAAACCGGGCCATTGGAGGTCGGGATATACTCTGCCACATCCTTAATATAATCGATGACCCTGACTCGCTCATCCATGGTCTCACATTCCTGGGCGAAATACCCCACCTTGACCGTATCTCCCCAGGAGATGGAACCGGAATCCGGCTCCAGCAGACCGGCCAGGATCTTCATGAGGGTGGACTTACCGCAGCCGTTCCTCCCCACAAAGCCGATGCGTTCAAATCGTGGAAAGATATAGGTAAAATCCCGGAAGAGATGATTGGATCCGTAGGACTTGCTTATCCCTTCCAGCTCGATAGTTTTCTTACCCAGGCGGCTGCCGATGGCTTCCATCTCCACCGAGGAGCTGCTTTTGGGAGAGTCCATATTCTTCAGAGACTCATAGCGCTCCAGTCTGGCCTTCTGCTTAGTGGATCTGGCTCTGGCTCCACGCATGACCCACTTTAACTCCGTGCGCAGGATACTCTGTCTCTTGCGCTCGGTCGCCTGGATACGTTCCTCCTTCTCCGCCTTTCTCTGCAGATAACCGGAATAGTTGGTGTCATAATAATAGACCTTACCATCCTCCACCTCCCAGATCCGATTACTTACCCGATCCAGGAAATAGCGGTCATGGGTTACCAGCAGGAGTATGCCTCGATATCGGATCAGATGCTGCTCCAGCCAGTCAGCCATCCGGTTATCCAGGTGGTTGGTCGGCTCATCCAGGATCAGGATATCTGACTTCTCCAGGAGCACCTTACACAGGGCGACTCTCTTCTTCTGGCCGCCGGATAATTCCTCCAGTGCCTGATGCTCATCCTCGATCTCAAAGACCTGGAGCATACTTCTGGCTTCACTTTCTCTCTCATAATCCCTGTCATGATCGGGACCGCAGAGATAGGTCATCACATCTGTCTTCACTGGAAAGACCGGATTCTGCGCAAGCCAGCCCAGGGTGAGTCCCCTTGACAGGATCACCTCTCCCTGGTCTGCCTCCTCATCCCCCGCGATGATGCGGAGCAGGGTGGACTTACCGGTTCCGTTTACACCAATGATACCGATCTTATCCCCTTCATCCACCGTACAGGACAGATCATCCATGACCATCCGGTCTCCGTACAGCTTGGAGATATGTTCTACATTAATTACACTCATATATTTTCCTCATACCCTGTGGCGCGACGAAAGTCGCATGGTTATTTTTTATCTTCTGCACTTTGCAAGCTCAGAAAAAAGGGCTGTATCATCTTACCATTTCGCTAAGGCAGATCTTCTACAACCCTTCATGATTCTTCTGTTTTCGTAATTCCTTCAGGCCTGTCATCCCTTATGGAGCGGCCGAACGTCGCATCATATGTTTTATCGCCGGGACATTCCTCCTCAAGGAGCTTTCGTATCTGCTTCTGTCGTCGCTTCCTCGGCCGGAACCGCTGTCACAGCCTCCGCTGCCTCAGCCGTCAGCTCAGAGAGATTGGTACAATCCGTAAAATACTGGGAATCTGTCGTGATATACCAGCCTTCCTGCGTCCGAAAGGCCGTCACTCCATCTGCTCTGGTCACCATGGCGATCACCGTCACCTTATCACCGATATAGACGGAATCCTTGATATTATCTGCCTCAAACTCCGGCCAGGACCGCAGCCGGACACCGCCCGGACTGATATAGGTAATAGCAAGATATCCGCTGAGTGGCAGGTAATCCTGCAGCTCGATCACTTTATCCTCATCTGCCTCAAGATAACGGCCATCCTTCAGATGATAATATTCCTTCTCTTTATAGGTCCCCTTGCCTTCCAGCTCCAGGATCTGTCCGTTGCTGAGACGGGTGGAGTCTTCTTCAACCACACCGGGTTCTGCTGTCGCGCAGAATTCCTCGCCCTCGTCAAGATTCTTAATCACAAGGTAGGGCATGCTGAAGGAATCATCCGCCACATATACTTCCTCGCTCTCCGTGGATTCTTCCGCCGCAGAGACTCCCTGATAAGTGTGATGCTGCAGATAGAGGCGACATCCGATAAGAAACAATACGGACAAGCCTACCAGAAAGAGGGAGAAAGCCATGGAGGATATGGTCGAACGCGTCGACTCCTGCTCTCTCATCTCCGACCTTCGTCTTCTGCCTGATACATCTGCTGCTTTGGATCGATCTGCTGCATTCGTTGCATCTGCTGCTTTGAATCTGTCTGTTACATTCGTTGCATCTGCTGCTTTGGATCTGTCTGTTACATTTCTTGAATCAGTTACTTTGGATGGATTCGATGAATCTCTTCTTTTTCTTCTATTCGATGAAATGGGCTTACTCGATCTGCTCATATAAACCTCCTGTGGCAATTTAAGTCACACCTGATATATATGATATTCAAAGCAAGTTCATCTGTCAATCCACATTTTATTACGATACTTTTAAGATTATTCTTTATTTTTTATCATATTTGGTAAGATTATACTTCTTGATGATCGCGGAAAGCTCTTTTACATAGCCGCTCCAGGTACAGTAGCCACCCTTCTGCAGGATCTTCAGCTGTTTGCTATAGGATGTGGTTGCCGTCAGACCTCTGTAGCGTTTGCTGGAACCATTCATGGCATTTTTCAGATATGCAGAGTGGTCTGCCACAGACAGGGCGATATTCTTATATTTTCGGAACTTGGCTGTGATCGTGACCTTCTTCCCCTTATATTCCTCTCGGGTATAGACCTTGACATAGCTCTTGCCGTCCCAGACAGAACCGGCCCAGGTATTACCTGACAGAGAGATCTTCATACCAAACATGTTATTGGACTTCTGAGCCAGGCCGGATTTACCCCAGCCGCTTTCATTGATAGCCTGCGCTAAGGTTACGGAAGCCAGAACGCCTGTCCTTTTATAATCCTTCTGTGCGATCGGACCCATGAGAGAGATAAATCTGGCTGTGGTCATACCCAGCAGCTTCTTGGTCGTCAGGGTAGAAGCAGCGATCGAGGTATAGGTGCTGCTGCTTGTGTCGATCTTTTTGGATACATAGATGGCTTTTTCTGATTTTACATAGGTATAATCCAGATCCAGGGCAGCGCAGACTGCCTTCGCCGGTACCATGATGCATGCAACCCCATTATAGCTGGCCGCGATCGGTGCCGTATTGATGGTCTTCTTTACTCCATTGATCTTGATATATTTCTTATAGAGGTATAACTTTACCTTCTGGCTGCCCAGAGTTAAGGTCAGCTTTTTGGTGGATGCCTTAAATGCTGCCGTACATTTCGGACCGCGGTGAACCAGGGTCACATAATAAGGAATCATGACATTATCATTGATCATAAGAGCGGGATGTTTACTATCGGTAACGAGTGTACCATCATAGTACATCTTATATGACGCCCCGGTGTAGCTTTTCACAGTGGTAGCGGTCTTATTGTAGGTGATCTTCACTTTAGCATCGACGGACCGACAGGCAAAGATCATGATTATAGCTGCACATAGGATAACCAGGGTTTTCATACTTCTACTCTTCATCTCATAACTCCTCTCTTGTGTGTAATATGGTATAAATATACAAAAAATATTGATCTTCAGAAAAAAGAATGTTATTTCTTCCTAAAACAATATTTTAAGTATGAAAAAAGACCAGCGAACTTTCGTTCACTGGTCTCAGTCTCATTATGCTAATTTGCTCTTTGCTAATTCTGCAAGAGCTGTGAAGCCTGCCGGATCGCTGATTGCCATCTCGGAGAGCATCTTTCTATTCACTTCAACGTCAGCTAATTTTAAGCCGTACATTAACTTGCTGTAGGATAAACCGTTCATTCTTGCTGCTGCATTAATACGAGCGATCCAGAGCTGTCTGAACTGTCTCTTTCTCTGTTTTCTTCCTGCGTAAGAACTTGTTAAAGCTCTCATTACGGACTGTTTTGCTACTCTATACTGTTTGGATCTTGCTCCTCTGTAACCTTTTGCAAGTTTTAAAACTCTGTTATGTCTTTTCTTAGCACCAAGGCCGCCTTTTACTCTAGCCATTATTTACATCCTCCTATATACGATTAAAGATATGGTAAAATCTTCTTCATGTTCTTTACGTTAGTTGCGTCAGTCATAGTACCTTTTCTGAGGTTTCTTTTTCTCTTTGTGGTCTTCTTTGTTAAGATGTGGCTCTTATAAGCTTTGAATCTCTTTAACTGTCCGGTACCTGTTTTTTTGAAGCGCTTTGCAGCTGCTCTGCTAGTTTTCATTTTTGGCATAATAAAATATCCTCCTAATAATGTAATATACAAAATATATAAATTTATCTTTTTTCAGATAAAAACATCGTCATGCTTCTGCCTTCAAACTTCGGCTTCTTATCCACAACAGCAACATCCTGTAACTGCTGGGCAAATTCTTCGAGAATGATCTTGGTATCATTCACGTGGGCAAGCTCTCTGCCGCGGAAACGAAGGGTGATCTTCACCTTGTCTCCCTTGGATAAAAACTTTCTGGCCTGATTCACCTTGGTATTCAGGTCATTCTTATCGATATTCGGAGAAAGACGAACTTCCTTAACCTCAACGGTCTTCTGTTTCTTCTTGGACTCCTTTTCCTTACGGGCAAGCTCATATCTGTATTTACCATAATCAATAATTTTACAGACAGGTGGTTTCGCGTTCGGAGCAATCTTAACCAGGTCAAGTTCTGCTTCTCTTGCAAGCTTCATCGCATCACGGGCTGACATAATGCCAAGCTGCTCTCCGCTCTCGCTGATTACTCTGACTTCTCTGTCACGTACCTGTTCATTAATCATTAATTCGTTAATAGCAGTACACCTCCATAAAAATATTCCCTGTCGAGCTTCCTCGACTTATTAGATCCTGATGCGGGAGAGATCAATCTTCACTGCATCAAAAAAGGATAGTACAAAGACTATCCACGCATACCTATATCATAACAAAATAAATGATTATAATATATCGATATTAACCCGGGTCACCTCTGTGCCAGGGTGAGAGTGGATACTCTGCTTTCCTTACGTTGTCTCACAACAACCTCGTATACTATATCACCTATATGTGGTCTTGTCAAGTCTTATCTAAAGAGAAAGTGTAAGATTTTTCTCTTCCATATGATACTGTCTGTAAGTGATGCCTACCATGTCAAACATACGCTTGGCAGCGATCGTCGAATCCGAGTCAGCATATTTATCCGAGTAATAGATCACTTCGCGGATCCCGGACTGTATGATGGCCTTGGTACATTCATTACATGGAAAGAGGGTCGTATAGATCCTGGATCCCTTCAGGGAACCTCCTCCGTAATTCAGGATGGCATTCAGCTCTGCATGACATACATACAGATACTTGGACTCCAGGGGACTGCCGATGCGATCCCAGGGCATCCTGTCGTCATCACATCCTGTCGGCATGCCGTTATAACCCATGGATAAGATCTTATTCTCCGGGCTGACGATACAGCTGCCTACCTGGGTATTATTATCCTTACTGCGCTGGGCGCTGAGTAAGGCGACGCCCATAAAATAAGCATCCCAGGACAGATATTCTTGTCTCTTCATCTTATCTCCTCCGACGGGAACCGGCCCATGAACTCCTCTCACAGATTCCATCATCCGATTCTGAATATACAATCGCTGGACCCGGGATACCTTCGCATCCATGCCAGCCATCAGGGAAGTTACCTCACTATGTATTCTAGCACAAAAAAAGAAGTATGAAAAGTTTTTTTCATACTTCTTTAATTTATATTCTGACGAAATGTAATTATTATTCACAATTGTTTAATAATTCAGATATGTCTGATCTTCCCTAACGCTGATTCAGAGCGAACTTACGATGAACGGCGTTCGCCGCCTTCTCGATACAATTCTCATCAATCAGGACCGTAACACGAATCTCTGAGGTGCTGATCATCTTCAGATTCACACCACAGTCATACAATGCTTCAAACATACTGGCAGCCACACCGGCATTGGAGATCATTCCTGCGCCGACGATGGACAGCTTCGCCACATCCTTCTCCACATCGATCTTCTCATAATTACTCTTCGGAAAGCTCCTCTCAAGGATCTCTACTGCCTGGTCGGCCTCATCCTGGGTGACAGTAAAAGAGATATCCTTGGTGCCATCCTGTCCTGCAGACTGCAGGATCATATCTACATTTATATTATGCTTTGCCAGAGCATGGAATAAATGAAATGCGATTCCAGGCTCATCCTTCAATCCTACCACTGCGATCCTGCTGGCATTTTTATCCACTGCCACACCGCTGACAGGTATCTTCTCCATACTGCTAACCTCCCTGACGATGGTGCCATCCTCTCCTTCCTGACGGGAGAAGACAACAATCTCTACTCCGTATTTCTTGGCGAGCTCCACAGCACGATTATGAACCACACTCTGACCTATGGAACCCAATTCCAGCAGCTCGTCGTAGGTGATCTCATCGATCCTTCTGGCATCTGCCACCAGCTCAGGATCTGCCGTACAGATTCCCTGGCAGTCTGTATAGATCTCACAGGCATCCGCCCGCAAGGCTGCCGCCAGAGCTACTGCTGTGGAATCGGAACCGCCTCTGCCTAAGGTCGTCAGATTCTCATTCGCATCGATTCCCTGGAAACCGGTGATGATCACCATCTTTCTCTGATCCAGTTCATTCAGGATCCTCTCCGTATCGATACGCTTCAGCCTGGCATTACCATAACGCTGGGTGGTATGCATCGCCACCTGAAAGGCATTCAGAGAAATCGCCGGAACTCCCAGAGACCCCAGAGCCATGGCCATCATGGATACAGAAACCTGCTCTCCGGTCGCCAGAAGCATATCCAGCTCTCGCTTGGAAGGAGCGCGGTTCACCTCTCCGGCCATACGGATCAATCGATCTGTGGCATCCCCCATGGCTGACAGGACCAGAACGACATCATGACCCTTGCGATAATCTAGGACGCAGCTTTCTGCCACCTTAAGGATACTCTCCGAATCTTTGAGAGAGGATCCGCCATATTTCTTAACGATTAACATCTTATACCTCCCGAATCCTTCCCTGATCAGGAAATTTATATCCCCTCACTGTAGAGGAAGGAATTTAGATTCCTCACGATAAAGGAAGGAATTTATATCCCCTCACTGTAGAGGAAGGAATTTATATCCCCTCATTATAGAAAAAGGGGTCATCTCTGACTGAGATATATTGCTATCGATAGACACGAATCATCTGAATTACATGACCCAGCTTATCTGCAGCTTCTTTATATGCTCCCTCTGTCATCACATCTGTGACAAAGGCCTTCTCATCGATACCATCTACAGAGACAGTGCTGACCTTACCGAAGCATGCTTCGATGGCTTCTTCTGTCACTTCCTTCTCTGCACGAACAAAATATCTGCCTTCACAGGAATCCACACTGCCAAGCTCCAGCTTGTCCGGACTCCAGTTGATCTTAATATTGGTTCCCAGATGCTTCACGCAATCTACCACATCACCGCAGACAGCACTGGCTGTCGGAAGCTTACCTGCACCCTTGCCGTAGAACATGGTATCATCTACCATATTGCCGTGAACAAAGACTGCATTAAATACGTCTCTCACACTGTAAAGAGGGTGCTTGCAATCAATCAGCATCGGAGCAACCATGGCATAATATCTGCCATCCTCGCTCCAGCTTCTGCCGAGAAGCTTGATACCGCACTTCATTGCCTTGGCATAGGCAAAGTCCGCTGTGCTGATCTTAGTGATACCCTCTGTGTGGATATCTTCATAGTCCACCTGCTGACCGGTAGCCAGAGAGGTAAGGATCGCGATCTTACGGCAGGCATCATAGCCCTCCACATCTGCTTCCGGATGAAGCTCTGCATAACCCATCGCCTGAGCTTCCTTCAGAATATCATCAAAGGCATAGCCTTCCTCATCCATCTTGGTGAGCATAAAGTTGGTCGTTCCATTCAGAATACCGGTGATCTGCTCGATCACATCTGCTGTCAGGCACTGAGTCAGAGGACGGATGATCGGGATACCGCCGCCTACACTGGCCTCAAAGAGGAAGTTACATTTCTTCTCTCTGGCGATCGCGATTAATTCCGCACCATACTTGGCAACTAATTCTTTATTCGATGTTGCGACACTTCTGCCCTGCTCCAGAGCGGTTTTCACAAAGGTATGTGCCGGTTCAAGTCCGCCCATACACTCTACGACGATCTGGATCTCTTCATCTTCTTTGATGATATTATAATCATGAACTACCAGCTTCTCATTCTTATCTCCCGGAAAATCTCTCAGATCCAGAATCCTCTTGACAAGAATCTTCTGGCCTGCTTTCTTCTCGATTGCCTCTACATTTGTCTGAAGTACTTCCACCACTCCGGCTCCGATCGTGCCGTAGCCTAACACTGCAACATTTATCATAATGTCCTCCTTGAAAATATCCTTCCAATATATATTATATTGTATATTATATTTATATTTTTACAGCTTCCGCAAGAGATGCTTCCTGCTGCAATCAAAATCAATCTCTAACTGCCGTCTATTCTGCCGAAACGATCTTCAGATTATGAATCCCTCTGGCATGCTCCATGGCTTCAAATAATCTGGTAACATCATCGGTAATCGTCAGAATCAATACACTGAGTGTGACAAGAGCGATACCATTCACCGGTATACTCTGATGAATCGTCAGTACATTGGCCTTATGCTCCGCCACGATCATCAGAATGTCCGAGAGGCAGCCCGGTTCATCCTCCATCTCCATCACAAAGGTTATGGTCTTGCCTTCCAGCTTCTCCCGGATGGGAAAGATGTCATCCTTATATTTATAGTAGGAACTCCGGCTGATCCCCTCCCGATCGATGGCCTCCCTTATGGTTCTGGCCTGACCGGTTTCCAGGAGATGATTGACCTCTGCTACCTTGAGCAGCACCTCAGGCAAAGCTTTCTTTTTCACCATATAGAATCCACTGTCTTTTTCCATCTCTAAGCCTCTTCATGTTTTTCTCCCGCACACATGTGTGTACCACTGAAAGATATTACCACAAAAATCAGCATACATCAAGGTATTTTAATCGATTCTTAAACAAATGGCAATGAATATTTCTCAATAAAGCAAGAATTCTCTAAAAAAAGAAAACCGGGGACCACAGGGTCCCCGGCTGCTATACCGAGAGATCTTCTGCTCCGGCCATAACCGGAATCAGTAAAAATTATTTCTCATTCTCTTTTTCAGCTTCTGCTTCTTTTAATACCTTCTCCTGAGCATCAGCAGGCATCTGCTCGTAACGGCTGAATTCATAGGAGAACTCGCCGCTGCCACCGGTCATGGAACGTAAATCTGTGGAGTAACCAACAAGACTTGCCAGAGGGATATCTGCTTCCAGAACCTGTCTGCCACCTGGGATAGGATTCATACCAAGGATACGACCACGACGTTTGTTCAGATCGCCCATAACATCACCTGTGTTGGCATCAAGTACGTTAACCTTCAGGTTTACGATTGGCTCAAGAAGAACCGGTTTACAGTTAGGGATACCCTGCTTAAATGCAGCAACTGCAGCCTGTTTGAAGGCCATCTCGGAGGAGTCTACCGGATGGTAGGAACCATCTGTCAGAGTAGCCTTGATACCAACTACAGGATAACCTGCAAGAACACCCTTCACGCAGCTGTCTGCAATACCCTTCTCAACAGCCGGGAAGTAGTTCTTAGGTACAGCACCACCGAAGATCTTCTCTTCAAATACGTATGGATTATCCAGATCACCGGATGGCTCGAATGTGATGGCTACATCACCATACTGACCGTGTCCGCCGGACTGCTTCTTATACTTAGCACGAACATCGTATTTACCACGGATGGTCTCTTTGAATGCTACTCTAGGTTTCTTTAATTCAATCTCAACTTTATATCTGTCAGCCAGTTTGCTCTTAACGATCTCCAGGTGCTGGTCACCCAGACCGTAGATCAGCATCTGACGGTTTGCCTTATCATTTACTTCGCGAAGAGTCAGATCTTCATCCATGAGCTTTCTTAATGCTGCGGAGATCTTATCCTCATCACCACGTGTCTTAGCGGTATAAGCCATGAAGGTATATGGTTCAGGCATCTCAGCGGATTCGAACTGGATCGGGTTAGCCTTCTGGGATAAGGTATCACCGGTCTTGGTTACGGAAAGCTTACCGATGGCACCGATATCACCTGCGTAAAGTGTGCTGACTTCCATCTGCTCCTTACCGCGGAGTACGTATAACTTACCGATACGCTCCTCAGTTTCTTTATTGGCATTATATAAGGTAGAATCAGCCTTAAGGATACCGTCTGTAACCTTAACCAGGGAGAAACGACCTACGAATGGATCGGCGATGGTCTTAAATACATAAGCGCTTGCAGGCTGTGCAACATCGTAGCTTGCTACTGTATCTTCACCTGTCTTGGTCTTCTTACCAACGAACTGGTCTGCCACATGTCCCGGGCAGGAGAAATATTTCACCATATCGTGAAGAAGGATATTTGCGCCGTAGTCTGTATTGATGGCACCACAGATAACCGGCATAAGGTCTCTGTTAGCTACGGATGCAACGATGGCACCCTTGATCTCTTCCGGAGTGAAAGGCTCCTCTGCGAAGAACTTCTCCATCAGCTCTTCACTGGTCTCAGCGATACCTTCCATCAGCTGCATACGGTACTCGTCAAGCTCGTCATTCTCGCCCTCTTCTGCAGCATCTTCTACATAGCTTCCGTTTGGCTGCAGACGGCAGATCAGCATCTTCGCTGCATTGATAAAGCCCTTGAACTCATGTCCTTCCTTCATAGGCATATGGAAAGGAACGATCTTATTACCATAGCTCTCGCGAAGCTCTTCCACGATAGCAGCAGCATCTACGTGCTCATCCTCTACGCATGTAATATATACGATAACCGGGATACCTCTCTTGGCACAGAAGTCAAAGCTCTTTCTGGTACCAACTTCCACGCCGGACTTACCATTTACAACGATAACTGCACCGTCAGCTACACTGAGTGCTTCATATACTTCACCGGAGAAGTCGAACATACCTGGTGTATCCAGGATATTTACCTTAATACCATCTACTTCAAATGGAATAACGGAAGACTGAATAGAGAACTGTCTCTTAATTTCTTCTTTATCATAATCGCTGACAGTACCACCCTCTGCAACAGTTCTAACTCTCTTGATCAGACCTGTTGTAAAAGCCATGGACTCGATCAGGGAAGTCTTACCACATCCGCCGTGACCAAGTAAAACGACGTTTCTAATGTTCTCGGTTGCATAAATGTTCATAACAAGTTCCTCCTATATTGTCATAAATATCATACGTGAAGATGTTAATCGCCGAAAAAATCAGCAAAAAATTAATTACGAAATATTCTGAAACAAACCCCACGCATCTATTTTACTAAAAAAGCAACCATATAGCAAGAACTATTTTGGCATTTTGACAAAGCTTTGGCAAATTATCATAAAGCTTTTCCAGGAAAGGAAATGTATCATTCTCTTTCCTCTCATTAATGTTAGGTTTTAAAGTGTAAAAGAATTGACACATTTTTTATTTACATGTACACTATATTCAGCAAAAATGCCCGTGTGACATAGGTCGCAGCACAGGGCATGACAGGCATTTCAGATTCTTTTACGGATCTTCAGGTCTGTATGTTGGAATCTGATCGGATATGGAATGAAGGAGATTACTATGAAGACAATTACACGAAGCACAGGACTCCGGGGAAGACTCACCGTTCCCGGAGATAAATCGATCAGCCACCGCGCTGTCATGTTCGGCTCTCTGGCAGAAGGCAGCACCAGGATCCGCGGATTTTTAAAAGGGGCAGACTGCCTGTCTACCATCGACTGTTTCCGTAAGATGGGTATCGATATAGAAGAAACGGAGGAGGAGATCATCGTTCACGGCAAGGGATTACATGGTCTGTCTGCACCGACTGAGACTCTGAATGTGGGCAACAGCGGTACGACCACCCGTCTGATCTCCGGTATTCTGGCCGGTCAGAATTTCTCTTCCACTTTAAGTGGAGATGCCTCTCTTAACTCCCGTCCCATGCGCCGTATTATGACACCTCTTCGCATGATGCAGGCAGATATCGAGAGTATACAGGGAGATGATTGTGCCCCTCTGACAATCAAGGGACATCCCTTGAAGGCCATCCATTATGATTCTCCGGTGGCATCTGCCCAGGTGAAGTCCTGTGTCCTTCTGGCCGGTCTCTATGCCGATGGTATCACCTCTGTCACAGAGCCCGCCTTATCCCGTGATCACACCGAGCGTATGCTCCGCTCCTTCGGCGCGGATCTGGTCTCAGACGGATGCACCTGCTCCATCACACCTCCGGATGCTCTGCACGCTCAGAATATCGTCGTTCCCGGAGACATCTCTTCTGCCGCCTTCTTCATCGTGGCAGGACTGATCACACCGGATTCTGCCATCACCATCGAAAATGTCGGACTCAATGAGACCCGCGCCGGCATCCTTCAGGTCTGCCGGGATATGGGAGCGGATATCACTCTCCTGCATGAGCGTGAGGAGGGTGGAGAACCGGTCGCAGACCTTTTGGTGAAGACCAGTCATCTTCACGGCACGACCATCTCCGGCTCCATCATCCCGACTCTGATCGACGAGCTTCCGGTCATCGCCATGATGGCATGCTTCGCCGAGGGAGAAACCATCATTCGTGATGCCCATGAGCTTCGTGTCAAGGAATCCGATCGTATCGAACTGATGACCTCTAATCTGCAGGCCATGGGCGCAGATATCACCGCACTGGAGGATGGCTTCCTCATTCACGGTGGCAGGACTCTGCACGGGGCGACCATCGACTGCCGCATGGATCACCGCATCGCCATGACCTTTGCCATCGCCGGCATGAATGCCGATGAAGAGACCGTCATACCGGAGAGCGACTGCGTGGATGTATCCTATCCGTCCTTCTGGGGTACACTGGAATCCCTCACAATTTAGACTTTGGACATATGATTTTAATTTTATTATTCTTCTGCCCAATAATCCTGGCTTGTCCTTGATTTTTGGGCATGTGACATTAGCTTTTCCTAGATTATGCCCAGGATTCCTGGCTCTAACCAGTTTCTTGGACATATAATATTAACTTTACTATTCTTTTGCCCAAAATTTCTGGATTTTACCGTGAATTTTGGGCAGAATTTTTCAATATATCATCTCTCATGCCCAAAATCCAGAAAACTATCTTACTTTTTGGGCAGAATTATGTTCATATTATCTTCTCATGTCCAATGTCCCTGGTAAGAAGCCAAAGATCTTGGGCAGGAGACAAAGCAGATAAGGATCATCTGCCCAAAACCAGCAGCAGCCAGGAATCCTGGGTAGAGGAAGAACATAGGGATGGACGTTATATCAGAAATTACGCATCCACTTAGAGAAAACTGGAAAAGATAGGTAGAAATGGGAATGAAGTTTAGTTAGGTTAACTCCGATTAAATCAGCACTTCTCCCAAAGCAAGCCTCGGCACTGATCATAAAAAAACACATGCGACTTTGTCGCACCACGAGGTATGATACGCGTAACGGAATTGCTTCGCTGCAAGCAGCTTTCGCAATTCCTCCAACAAAAACTTCGGATTTTTCACACATCTGCGCTATGCTTGATGTGCAATCCTCAGTTTTTACTCTCTATGCTTCGCTATGTTGGTTCGCCATAGTCTTGAAAATGTTCGCATGTAAGCCCTTACGGGCTTTCTGCGTCCATTTTCAGACCATGGACTCACTCGTATCATAAAAAAACGGCAACAAGTTCCATATATTCATGGAAACTGCTGCCGTTTGGAGAGGGTGCTTTCTGCAAGGCCCTGTCTTACTCTTAATTTTACTTTTAATAAACTTATATACTGTAATCAAAAATCGCTTATAAGTCCTGATCCGCATTTCGGTCAACTATGCTGACATGACCTGATTCGAATCTGTTCGCATATTCCATGTTGATTAATGATTACTGATTGTTAATTCGTGATTGCTGATTAGTGATGGAAGAGGCGAAGGCCGGTAAATGCCATCACCATACCATATTTATCACAGGTCTCGATGACATTATCATCACGGATGGAGCCACCTGGCTGAGCGATATATTTTACACCACTCTTATGTGCTCTCTCGATATTATCACCAAATGGGAAGAAGGCATCGGAGCCCAGAGCTACATTTTCAAGCTTGGCCATCCAGGCTTTCTTCTCCTCTCTGCTGAATACAGCAGGCTTCTCTGTGAAGACTCTCTCCCATGCTCCGTCTTCCAGGATATCCTCATACTCATCGCCCATATAGATATCGATGGCATTATCGCGATCGGCACGTCTGACATCTTCCTTGAAAGGAAGTCCCATCACCTGTGGAGACTGACGTAACCACCAGTTATCTGCCTTCTGACCTGCCAGACGAGTACAGTGGATACGGGACTGCTGACCGGCACCGATACCGATGGCCTGACCATCCTTCACGTAACATACGGAGTTGGACTGGGTATATTTTAAGGTGATCATGGAGATTGCCAGGTCGATCTTCGCCTGCTCTGTCATCTCTTTATTCTCTGTCACGATATTGGCAAAGAATTCATCATCGATCTTTAATTCATTTCTTCCCTGCTCAAATGTGATGCCATATACCTGCTTCTGCTCCAGCTCTGCCGGAACATAGGAAGGATCGATCTGGATGACATTATAATTGCCCTTCTTCTTGCTCTTCAGGATCTCCAGTGCCTCCGGTTCATAACCCGGTGCGATCACGCCATCGGATACCTCCGGCTTGATCAGGAGCGCTGTGGCCACATCACAGACATCAGATAAGGAAATAAAGTCTCCGTAGGAAGACATACGGTCTGCGCCACGTGCTCTGGCATAAGCACATGCCAGTGGTGTCATCTCGATGGTCTCATCTACCCAGTAGATCTTCTTCAGAGTATCAGACAGTGGCAGACCCACTGCTGCACCGGCTGGAGATACATGCTTAAAGGAAGTCGCTGCAGGAAGTCCTGTGGCTTTCTTTAACTCACTGACTAACTGCCAGCCATTAAAGGCATCGAGGAAATTGATATAGCCAGGTCTGCCATTCAGCACCTGGATCGGCAGATCCGATCCATCCTCCATAAAGATACGGGATGGCTTCTGATTCGGGTTACAACCATATTTTAATGCAAGTTCATTCATGAAATATATACCTCCTGATCTGCGGGTTCTTATGCATTCTTATTAATAATCTTAGATTCGTAGCTGCCACTTGCGATGTCGATATAACGAACAAAGAGGGATACCTTATTATCCTCGTTCAGGCTCTCCCATAACATGGCTGCAAAGGCATCCATATCATCCGGGATAGCCAGAAGCTTGGGCTCACCCTCAAAGCTAGGTAACGGATTGCCATCATGCATATAAGTAGAGATAAAATGTCCTTCTCCTGCCTTCGGATTCTCATAAGCGAAGGTGTATCGATTACAGCTGGAAGGATCTCCATTATTGCTCTTAAGGATGGACATGGCATAATTATAGGAGCCATTCTCCACATGCATCACACCGGAGATTCTTGGAGTGTAATTCGGACCATCCGGTTCGAACTCTCTGCAGCGTAAGGACTGTTCAAAGGTCAGCTGCTTATCCATACCCTCGTAGATGGTATCGGTCTGATCACCGTTGGTCACGATGGTTTTATTGCCCAGAACACGTACCGGTGCATAGATGATCAGGCTCGGATCCTCTAACTTGGAAGGATCATAAGCCTGGGTACGGATACCTGCTCCCTCTTCCACGAAGACACGGTTACGGCTGTTGGAACTTCTTCCCATAATAAAATAAGCAGTCACGGCTTTCGTGCCGTCTGCTGACTTACCAATGATGATCCCTCTGCCGGGATAAGAATTCTCTTTCAGTTCTTTTTCAATTGAAATCATCTGCATGAAGGTAGCCTCCTTAAAAATATATAGATAAATATTATTGATAATTCTGTATTTAAAAGTATACAATACCTTCCTTCAAAACTCAATCCATAATTCTTCACGGAATAATCTTCTCTTATCATCGATTCCTTAGGCGGATTTACAGAAATCAGGGCATTTCGACTTGCTAACATCCGGAAGATCTGTTTTCTCCGGACCCTGACTGAAATCATGAGAATCCTGCATCATAGATTGAAAAATTGCTGTTTGAAGTATAAAATATAAGTACACACCTTCTCTTCCGCCAAAGCACGGAAGAGAGCAAGAGAGAAAGGAGAATGATATGAAAAAACGAACAGGCAGGATAGCAGCCAGAGCCATGTCGCTTCTGATGTCCGCTGTCTTTGCATTTACCCTGATTCCGTCCGATGTATATGCCGGTACATCCCAGGATGCTGACACGGACATCGACAGTCGTGTCGAGTCCCTGCTGGCCGCCGGGGATTACGAGGATGGAGCTGTCATGGCTCTGGTTACGGATAGCTCGGTTATCGAAGAGTATTCCTCCCGGGCTGACACAGAGGAACTGGCTACCATCGAAGAAGAGACTGTGGTTGATTTCACAGAAGAATCGGAGGATCCGGATGCGGAGGGTGCCGGCATGGAAACCGCCGATCTGTCGGAGGATGCAGTTCTGGTAACGATCAGCAACTCCTCCCGCAGCACCGAGGCTCTGCTCAGGGATCTCCTGGCCGATGACCGAGTTCTGCTTGCTGAGCCCAACTATGTAACCGAGATCGAGGAAGAGGACGCAGGAGATGCTGCTGCTGTCCAGGCAGCCGAGATTGCCACAGCTTCTATGGATTCCGAAGAGGACGATGGGGAAGCTTCAGGTGTTGATGCAGAAAACCCGGATGCTAATACAGAAACTTCTGATGTCAATTCTGACACAGCAGGGTCCAACGGTGGTCCGGCCTGCGGCAATGATCTGACCTCCTATCAGTGGGCCTATGACAGCAAGGACAGCTACAGTGTTACTTATGCAGATAAGGTAGAGAACTTTGACCTCAATCCGGATCACTGGAACAGCTACCATGAGGACGGAAGCCCGGTAGACAATGCTACCGGTGTCGTCTGCATCATGGACAGTGGCGTGGATTATGATAATCCGGACCTTGAAAATGTCATGATGTCCAACATGAAGAGCTACAACCGCAGTGGCGGATATTATGGCTATGATGCCAGCACCGATAGCAACAATGAGCCTTATGATCTGGCCGGTCACGGTACCCACTGCGCCGGTATCGCTGCTGCAGAGTGGAATCATGCGGGCACCAGTGGTATCGCCAGCGGCTGTAAGCTCTGTGCCGTGAAGGTTACCAGAAGCGACTCGACCTCTGTTTCCCTGGAGGCAGCAGTACGTGGCTATCAGTATCTCTGTGATGCTGTGGATAATGGATTGAATCTGGTTGCGGTCAACTGCTCCTGGGGCTCTGATTATTTCAGTGGTTCCCTGCTGGCTCTCATGGTCCGCAAGTTAGGCGAGAAGGGTGCCATCACCTGTATTGCATCCGGTAATGCCGGCTCCAATCATGACAAACAGCTCAATGGTACGGATACATTTCGCACCAACCCTTATGTTGTCATCGTAAATAATGCCAATATCTACGGAGAGAAATCCTCTGACTCCGATTACGGAAAATATACCACCGATCTCTTTGCACCGGGCAGACAGATCCTATCCACCTGGCTTTCCGGTCAGATGAGCTACCTGGGTCTGACAGAACAGGACCCTCTGATGACTGAATATTTCCATGGGGACAGCACGGATCTGATCTTCTCCGGCAGTCTGGAGATCGCCAGTACGATCGACGAAGCCCGGGAGACCACGATTCCCGGAAGCATCAACCACACCTACGGTTATGAGAATAAGGACAGTTACGCGATTAAAGTGACTGATATGACGCTGGAAGAGGACGAAGAGGATCCGGAAGAAGATCCGGAGGATGAAGACGAGGACGAAGAGGAAGACGAAGACAGCTTCCAGGATTATGCCTGCATGGTCTACCTTCCGATAGCAAAGGACTCTGTCAAGAATACGGATCATATCTTTCTCTATGCACTGAGCAGTAAGGGCGATCCCGTGATCGGAGCATGCTCTCCGATCATGAAAGATGGGGAATTATCCTGGAACATGTTACGAGGTGATGGTATCTCCTCCGCCAGATGGAACAGTGTATCAGACACTCTGTATGCAGACTATGAGGATGGCGGAGAGCTTGTGACCATCCCTGTCGATGATCAGACAGAGCTCCTGCCAATCAAGCTCAGTCTGGGCAGTGTCAAAGCAAAGGATGCAGAGGATACGATCCTATACCTGGACACCTTCAGTATCGGTAACACACCTGCCCCATATGCTTTCCGATCCGGTACCTCCATGGCGGCCCCTGCAGTTACAGGAGCTGCTTCCATCATCGCAAAGAGACAGATAGAATCCGGAGAAGACATTTACAGCAGCGAAAACAGAGCAGCCTGTGCCATGGAACGTGCGGACATCCTCAAGGGAAGTGTATCTCATTATGATGGACAGTTTGAGGATTACTGCAGCTCCGGCGGTATGCTGGATCTCTCTCTTGCAGAGAGTCAGTACACACCGGTCATCCGCAGTCTGACCTGGGATAGTGAGAGCAAGACCGTGACCATCCAGGGTAATTTCTTCGGTAAGTCCGCAGTCTCTGCCGAGATTGATGGGGTCGCTTCCTATTCTGATGGAGACTCCTGGTCCGATGATGAGATAAGTATGACCTGTGAGAAAGTACCGGCAACTGCCATGTACGATGTCACCGTCACCTCCGCCAATGGCATCACCTCCCGCATGAAGCTTCGTCTGGTCACAGAGGATAACAGCCTTATCATGGAAGGGGATATCTCTCTTCCGAACGACAAAGAGATTCAGAGCTATGATGATCAGGCTGTGATGACCGGAGACGGCAGATATCTCTATGTCTCCTTCCGCAATCCGAATAATGATCTCTATTCGAATGTCTATGTCTATGATACCAGCAGCAATCAGTGGCTGGATCAGACCATAAATGTCACAGAGGAAGGCGATATCATCGATATCAGCATGGCCTGTGATGCGGAGAATGTCTATATTTATGTAACTCGTCAGCTGATCGAAACCAGCCCGGATTACCTCACGTCTGCTTTATATGCTTACAATATCCGCAAAGACAAGGAATATCATGCAGTAGACATGGCCCAGTTACCGGTCTACTCTTCTCTGGTCTGCAGTCAGGGTAAGCTCTATCTGGCAGCCGGAGGTTTCTGTACCACAGAGGATGAGGAGGAACCTCGTCTCTACACCATCGATATCCAGGGTCAGCTCTGGCAGATCCAATTCACGGATACCACGAAAGAGACTGCCAAGCTCAAGGAAATCGCTTCCATGAATTTCGTTGAGGATAAGACGCAGCAGGTTTGTACCGCTGCGACCAATGATGGCTTCTACATTTTATATGTAGATAACAATGTTTCCAAGAGACTTCCTCCGGAGACGGACTCTGAGTCTCAGATCGATCCGGATGCAGCGACCGATTACCAGTGGGATTTCTTCTCTCTGAAGAAGGTCACCATCAATAATAGTAAGATCAGCGTACAGGATCTGAGTGATACCATCCCTAAGGTAGATGGCTATACCGCATCCGACAGGGAGTACAGCTTAACTGCGGTAGCAGATGGAATCATCCTTACCGGAGCCTATTTTGCTGATGGCAAGGGCGGTCTGCTGGAGGGAGATAGCTACATCCTGAAGAATGGCAGCAAGCAGTTCCAGGCCCTGTCCAAACGTGCAGAAGCAGATCTGCTCTCCTGTGCCTCCGCCTTCTCCATGAATAACCGTCTCTATATCAGCGGTACCGGCGAAGGAGATGCCAACAGGCTGGCCATCCGCTATACTCAGATGGCATCTGCCAAGCTCCAGGCTGTTGTGAGACTGTCCGCCAAATCAGCGACCTACACCGGTAAGGCCATCTCCATCGGCAAAGCAAGTGTCGTGGGCAGCAGTGGTAAGGTAAGCTACAGCTATTACACGGATGCTGCCTGTACGAAACAGACGACCAAGGCAGCCAGTGGGGCTGCACAAAGTGGCGCTGCACCGGTCAAGGCCGGCACCTACTATGTGGTCGCCACAGTGGCACAGGATAGTAACTATTACAAGGCAGTCAGTGACCCGGTTAAGCTGGTGATCACTCCGAAGGCAGCCACCATCAAGATCAAGAAGACGACGAAGACCTATAAGAAGGCCAAGCTGAAGAAGGCCAGACAGACCTTCAGCATGGGTGCCAGCGTCAACAGCAAGGGCAAGCTGACCTATAAGATTGCCAAATATACGACCAAAAAGGCCAAAAAATATCTGACGATCAACAAGAAGACCGGTAAGATTACGGTGAAGAAGGGCACACCGAGAGGAACATATAAGATTCGTGTCAAGGTGTCCGCAGCCAAGACAGCCAATTATAAGGCCGCCACAAAGACCCTTACGGTTAAGGTAGTGGTCAAATAGACCTGAAGTCTGTCGATACCTGACAGGACTTCATACTATCCATCTAAAGTCTGTCAATATCGGACAGGATCTCATTCTATCGATCATAGGAATCATAGAATGAGGTCCTGTCTTTTTCTCTTTGATATCTGATCCGGGAAATGTATCATTTCAGAGGAATCTGTGATATGATAGAAGAAGCGATTCATCGCAATGATCTCATCATGTACATAAATTCGGAGAATCCGGGTTATGATATAAAGCAAGCGATTCATCGATAAGGAGAAGAATTATGATAGAAGTTGAAGTAAAACTGCCTCTCTTCCGCCGTTCGATCACTGAGCGTGCTCTGGTGGAAGCAGGCTTTGAAGCCGGAGATCTGGTAAAGGAGTCTGATATCTATTATACAAGTGATTTCCATGATTTTATGAAAAGGGACGAGGCGCTCCGCATCCGGCAGAGCGAGAATCTGACGCAGATCTCCTCACGCAGTATCCTCACCTATAAGGGGGCCAAGCTGGATAAGGTCTCCATGACCCGTCAGGAGCTGGAGACCGTGGTGGAATCACCGGAAAATATGCAGGCCATCCTGCAGGCCTTAGGCTATGAACCCCTCTTCCCGGTCCGCAAATTACGGCAATACTATCATAAGGGCAGGATCACCGCCTGCGTGGACCAGGTGGAAGGACTGGGTTCTTTCCTGGAGTTAGAGATTCTGGTGGAGGATGAGAGCTTAAGAGAAGAAGCCCTGAAAAAAATCGAGACCATCCTCGATGATCTCGACTTATCTCTGGCGGAATCCACCACCCTGTCTTATCTATGTATGCTTCAGAAGAAGTCTGCTAAGAGCGCTTCTTCCTCACGCAGCATCTGATCCAATTCCGTCTCAATCTGAAAGATCCATTCTAAAAGAGAACAATGCAGAAGCAGTTCTGCATCGTTCTCTTCTTTTTTATCGATCTTATCAATCTGAACCCGAAGGGCTTCGTGGGGATTGGATGGATGATATAGCTTGAGACTGTCTCCCAGCTGATAGTCTGCGCCTTCTGTCAGACTCAGCGGAAGGATGTCCGTGCTATGACTCTGTAATGCATCAAATATCTCATCTGACACATCAATATAATGATCCATACATCCTCTCCGTGACAGCTTAGCTTAAAGCAGCTGTTACGATGGACATCTTGTATACTTCTTCTGCATTACATCCACGGCTTAAGTCGTTGATCGGTGCATTTAATCCCTGAAGGATCGGTCCGATTGCTTCATATCCGCCGAGACGAGCAGCGATCTTGTAACCGATATTACCGGATGTGATGTCAGGGAAGATAAAGGTATTTGCCTTACCTGCTACTGCAGAACCAGGACATTTTACATCAGCTACGACTGGGGATACTGCAGCGTCAAACTGAAGCTCGCCTTCGATCTTGAGCTCAGGATGAGCTTCTCTGATCTTAGCTGTAGCATTTACCATCTTCGTTACATCTTCACCCTTGCCGGATCCTAAGGTAGAGTAGCAGAGCATAGCAACCTTCGGATCGATACCGAATGTCTCAGCTGTCTTTGCTGTCTCATAAGCGATCTCAACCAGATCATCCTCTGTAGGATCAATGTTGATGGCACAATCAGCAAATGCAAGCTTCTCATCACCCTTCACCAGAATAAAGCTTGAGCTTACCAGACTGTTACCAGGCTTTGTCTTAATGAGCTGTAATGCAGGACGAACGGTATCTGCTGTAGAATAAGTAGCTCCGCCTAATAAGCAGTCAGCCTTACCCATCTTAACAAGCATGGTGCCGAAATAATTGCTCTTAGCAAGTGCTGCACGTACCTGCTCTTCTGTCATCTTACCCTTACGAAGAGTAACCATCTCTGCTACCATAGCATCGATGTCAGCATATGCTGCAGGATCGATGATCTCACACTTGGAGATGTCAAAGCCCTTATCTGCTGCAACAGCCTTCACTTCTTCCGGAGCACCCAGTAAGATAATGTTCATGATACCCTCTGCTGTGATCTTAGCAGCGGACTCCAGGATACGTGGATCTGTTCCCTCTGTATATACTAATGTACGAGAAGAACCCTTTAAATCATTTGCTAATTTTGTAAACATGGTTTCTTAATCCTCCTATAATATAAAACTTCCATGATGATAGAATACCGACCGCATCTTATCTTAGAGTCACTCTTCTTAGATTCACTCTTCTCAGATTCACTCTTCTCAGATTCACTCTCAGCACCGATATCATACCATCCATAGCCTATGATGTGACAAAGCAACATACAATATTATTTTATTCCACTTTCATATGAAATTCAAGTTTCTTCATAATAAATATCTTCTGTAACTTATAGTAATATTTTTATAAAACTTCCGATTATAAAATATCTCTTTATAGAACAGGCTTCTGTAAAGCTCTTTACCAGACAGGCTTCTGTAAAGTTCTTTACCGGACAGGCCTCTGTTAAGCAACTCTTTACCGGACAGGCTTCTTATAGAGATAGGTCTGATCCTCCTTCTGCAGAAGGCCGTCTGACCACTGTCCCCTGCTGCTTACCTCCCAGTCCTGACTGCTGGCAGCCTGATCTCTCAGAATCGCATATCCGTCCTTCACTCTGCCATCCGCAAAGCTGGCTTCACACAAGCGGGTACCGTCGGCGCGATAGACTCTGTAGACATCCTCTGTCCATTCAAAAGCGATCTGTCCGTTCTGATATCTGTTTTTATAGCCTAAGCGGAACTTCTTGCCGGAAAGCTGGGTAAATACCTTGAGGATCCTCTGATTCAGGAAGGATATGTAACGTGGTCCGCTGGTGAATTCCTGGGAATAGACCGGGAAGAAAGGTAACATCATCTCTTCGAAGACAGCCTTCAGGGCCTGAGAATCCTTTATCTGACCCTCACCGTGATAGGTCTGATCCATATCAAGACATGCAAAGAATTCCTCTACCAGGCTGCGACTGTTCTGTGATAATTTATCCACACAACGTCTGGCTGCCTCATGATCCTTCAACTCCATGGCGCCAAGGCTGGTCAGCTCTGACCATTTCTGAGTCCTGTAATGATAGAACATGGTCTTAATGGACTGATTCAGATAGTGATATATCTCCTTACCCGCCTCAATCTCTGCCTTTCTGGCTGCTCTTCTGGCTTCCTCTTCTAATTTGATCTGTCTCTGTCTCTCTTCTTCCTCAGCGATCCTTCTTAATCTCTCTTCTTCCAGACGCTTCTCTGTCTGTTTTTTCTTCAGAACATAAAAAAGCACCACGAGAAGGATCACAGCGATAATAGCAATTATCCACATAGCCTTTTCCTCTCTTCTCTAAAATCTGACGCAGCCTCGTCATTTCTCTACTGTTCTTCTCTAACATCTGACCTGACCCCGCCATTTCTCTACTTTATTATATTAATCTTTCCTGCAGAAAAATTCAACAATATTCCTTAAAAAAACGAAATTCTGCCCCTTGCTTGTTATATATAAGGAAAAATGCTATAATAGAGAACAGATTGAATAAAGGAGCTGTATTATGAGTATTACGTCCAAGCTGAAAAAATCATTAAGAGAAGCCTATAAGCATTATCGTTATAGGGTGTATTTTCCCAATTATTATAAAAAATGCTGTAAACAACCGATTCAGGAGAATAAGGTGCTTTTTCTGGAGATGCGTTTTAATGAGATCTCCCACTCTTTCCACTATCTTCGCGACCGCTTAGCAGAGACAGGGGACTATGAGTTGTCGGAAGCCTTTGTTCGTTTTAATTTTGCCAGAGGCAAGGAATACACGGAATATGTGAAGAATTCTCTGCGGGAGATCGCCACATCCCGCTATGTCTTCGTCGATGATGCCAGTCTGATCCTCTCCTCGATTCCATTAAGGGAGGAGACAAAGGCTGTGAATCTCTGGCATGCCTGCGGAGCCTTTAAGAAGTTTGGCCGCAGCACCGCTGCCAAGATCTTCGGTTCCAGCTCCGATGAACTGGATAAATATCCGAATTATGAGAATCTGGATCTGGTTACCGTCAGCAGTCCCGAGGTTGTCTGGGCTTATGAGGAAGCCATGCATCTGAAGAGTGGCATCGCCCAGCCATTGGGCATCAGTCGTACCGATTATTTCTATGATGAAGATTTTGTAAACAGCCGTAAGGAGAAGCTCTATGCTGTGATGCCTCAGGCTGCGAGCAAGAAGGTCATCCTCTATGCACCGACCTTCCGTGGCAGGGTATCCACAGCCACCGGTCCGGATGAGATTGATTTTCTCCGGATGAAGGAAGAGTTTGGTCAGGAATATGTCCTGATCTGTAAGCATCATCCATTCGTCAAGGAACATCCGGTCATCCCGGAGGAAGCTGCTGATTTTGCTATCGATGTGGAAGGAACCGACCTGTCCATCGAGGATCTGCTCTGTTGTGCAGACATCTGTATCTCCGATTATTCTTCTCTGGTCTTCGAATATTCTTTATTTGAGAAGCCAATGATCTTCTATGCCTATGATTATGATGATTATTGTGACTGGAGAGGCTTCTACTACGATTATTCTGAGTTCACACCGGGACCGATCGTCAAGACCCAGGAGGAGCTGATCGAAGCGATCCATCATTGCACGGATCATTTTGATAAAGATCGTGTCATCGCATTTAAGGAGAAGTTTATGGGCAGCTGTGACGGACATGCCACAGAGCGTATCATAGAGTGGATGAAAGAACACTAAGTATAGCCAGTGATGCAGGCAGAGAGGTTATTATGGAATTGGAATATAAAGAGATTAATTTAGAAGAGCGTACTCCGGATAATGTCATACAGATGGACATCTCCGCAGTGAAGACCTTGCAGATTGGCTATCACGCCGAGACGATTTTCCTTCATATCACAGAGGAAGAATCCTTCACCCTGAAGGAATATATCGGTTACACCGCTTACGAATATCTGGCCAAGGTGAATGCCAACCGTTTTAAGACCACGATTCGTTACGGTCGCCGTGAAAATGTAAATACTGATACCTATGTAGATATCTATCTTCCGGCCAGCTGGAAGGGTGAGTTACTAGTCTATACCCAATACGGTTCGATCCGTTGTCAGGACAGCATCTGTCTGGAGCGTCTCGCTTCTGAGAGCAGCGAGGGCAGCATCGACTTCCACGAATTGAAGGTTCCTCGTATCCGTCTGGCATCATCCAATAACTCGGTTCATGTGGATAAGGTTGTGGGCTTTGCTGATATTCATACTACCTCCGGCTCCATCCGGGTAGATTCCATCGATGGAGGAGCCAAGTTCGAGACCTCCACCGGAGAGATGACAGCGACCTTCCACTCTCTCAATAATGTCGTCCAGTGCGATAGTCTGAGTGGTAAGATGAATCTGACATTTACTGAGGGCTGTAACATCAATGTGGATGGCATCACCAAGCGTGGTGAGATTACTTCTCACATAGAGGGTATTGAGGTTCGCCAGAAGCCGAATAATGTGAAGAATGTGATCGGACAGTTCGGAGCGAAACCATATCAGAATGTCAAGCTGTCCACCATCAACGGATCCATCGAATTGAAGTAATATTAACAGGAAAATGTGTCATCTTGGGCAGAATAAAACATATATGTCCCGGCATGAGAAAGAGGCTGATCATCCGATCAGCCTCTTTCTTAATATATGATATAAATATGTATATTACTCTCTGATATAGCATCCCACCGGATCCCAATGTCCGACCCACTTGGCCTGTCGGGTGGTACCCTGTGGTCTCTTACCGGAAGCAATCTGCAGAGGATCTCCTACGGTCTGTGCATTATGAACCAGAGTATCATAGACACTGCCGTTCAGAGCGCCTTCGATCAAAGAGGACTGGCATCCTGTCATGGTGCCTTTCACTCCCTCCGCTGCTCTTACAGAAGCGGCAACCGCTGCCTTGACTGCACCGATCTTACCCTCGATCTTCACAACAATCCTTCCGTCGTAACCGGAATATTCATATCCCAGGAGTCTGACATCGCCTGTCTTCACAGCTGTATCCGCTGCCTGAACCGCAGAAGCCAAACCAATCGCCTCGATAAATCCAACACTTCTCTTCTCCGGACCTTCCATGTCATCCTCCTCCTTTCGTCATATTCCGTCACAATAGCAGAACGAATCTGCAAATATAATCTATGATCGACAATCTTCATTATATTAATCCAGGATCATATAAGCTTCATAATAACCCAAGATTATTATAACCCCTACTTCCCCTGCTTAACAAGGATAATTTCCTATAATCTTCCTGATATATTTTGTTCTTAATTTAATAAATCTTCTCCAGGTCGAAATCAATCCCGTAGCTTTGTTTGAATGCCCTGATGTCTTCCTCCGAACGAACCAGGCATTCGTCCCGGAACTTCCCTGTGTGATTATTGCGAAATCCTGCCACTGTCTCCCCGGTACAGATACTGCTTTTCAGGACAGGTGTCCACTCATTTTTATCATATGTCTTACATGGCTCTGTCTTCTTTTTTCGAAAAAACATGCGATTCTCCTCACCTTTCTTCTCTGACCGAATCATTTCCATCCCTATCACAGATGGAAATAAGGGGCTGTTTTACAACAGCCCCTGCATAGGATATATTCCTGTTACTTATTAGTTGTTATGCTCTACTGTCTTATGAACGATGTCAGCCATCTGTGGCCATACTTCCATATAACGATCCATGTAGAACTTATACTGCTCATGAGCTTCCATATCCGGTAAGTACTCTTTATCGATACGAACCATGTTATTGGCAGCTTCTTCGAAGTCTTTGTAGATACCAACACCTACTGCAGCGATGATACAGTCACCGAGACATCCTGCACTCTGGCTCTCTACTGTTGTATACATAGGCAGTCCTGTTACGTCAGCATGCATCTGCATCCAGAATGGAGACTGAGTGATACCGCCGGAAGCGTAGATCTCTTTGATCTCATATCCTGCATCCTGCATGGAGATCAGACAGTGGTTTGCACCATAAGCAACACCTTCATATACTGCTCTTGCGATGTGAGCCGGTGTGGAACCGAGGGATAAGCCCCAGAACATGCCACGAGCCTTGGAATCACAGTAAGGAGCACGGTTACCCTGGAAGTCACACTGCATAACCAGACCTTCTGCACCGATCGGAATCTGTTTTGCCTGCTCTGTGATATAATCATAGATATTCATCTCTTTTGCCATAGCATCCTGGATCCAGGAAGCCGGGATCAGGTTATTTCTGAACCAGGTTAAGATTGCACCGGATGCTGTCTGTCCACCTTCCAGAAGGCTGGTTCCGTCATACATACAGTCAGGATAAGTACCGTTAACACCATCTACGTGGAAATCTTTCTCAGATAAACCTAAGAGACAGGAGGATGTTCCGCCGATCAGAGTCATACCATTTGGTTTTACTCCGCCGATACCGAACATACATGCATTACAGTCTGCAGTACCTTCGATAACAACCGTGTTTGTGCTGAGACCAAACATAGCAGCTGCTTCCGGGCTGACATTACCTACTACATCGCCAACCTTGAGGACATCCTGAGGAATCTTATCCATAACGTCTTCGATACCACAAGCTTTGAAGAGGTCTACCGGGAAGCCGCCATTACGTGTATCGTAATTCCAACGGAATGCAGCTACGGATAAGGATGTGGTCTTACGTCCGGTCAGTACCCAGTTCAGCCAGTCTTCAAACTCGAACATAGTTGTGGTCTTTGCCCAGTTCTCCGGCTCATTCTTCTTTACCCACATATTCTTAGGAATCATGGTATCTGCACGGAAGGCTGGTTTATAGAATCTGGTTGCTTCGTAATCTGCACGGATCTCATCGATAAATGCAGCTTCGCCTGTAGCACGTACATCCATCCAGAGGATTGGTTTACGAACGGATTTATCATCTTCTCCCAGATATACCAGTGTATTGGTTGTAGCATCACAGGTGATGGCTACGACTTCGTCATTGGCAACGCCTGCCTTGGTCAGACACTCCGGAATCGCCTTCTTCATCGCTGCCAGCCACTCTACATCATCCTGCTCAGCCCATCCGTTCATCGGATAAGTTGTACCATATTCTGCAACTGCATAAGCACGGTTCTGACCCTTAAGATCAAATAAAGCAACTCGAACACTACCTGTACCACAATCAATACCCATTAAATATTTTGACATTTTTACTTCTCCTTTGTCACATAATCTACGTCTGTCTTAAGTCAAGACTCGCCCGTGAGTCCTGGCGCCGGATTATATCCAGTCATTTTGCCGACATCTTTTTATTGGAATCCGTGCCTATCTTTATAGGACAAATGCAGATTCTACCCCATTCCTCAAACCCGCCGCGGCGTAAAAACCAATTACAGGTCTGAAGTCCTTATTTATATACTCTGTATAATCCCCTCTGTTCTTAGTTACTGTGCATTTTCAAAATCGATGATAGCCTGAACCTTATTCTTGGATCTGCTCTCCGGATCAAATGTACAGGACAGATATTCCTTCACCATACATTTTGCCAGCTCGATACCAACAACCTGAGCACCCATGGTGATGATGTTGGCATGGTTGGAAAGCTCCGCACGCTGTGCCTGATATACATCATGGATACATGCTGCATAAGCGCCCTTTACCTTATTGGCAGCGATGGATACACCGATACCGGTTCCGCATACTACGATACCACGATCAAATTCCTTGTTGGCAACAGCCTGTGCACATTTGATCGCTGTGTTAGCATAGATCGGATCGTCACTGCCGAAATCTGTTACTTCATGTCCCAGACCTTCTACATAAGCCATAAGATCTTTCTTGAACTGTTCTGCGTTAGGATCGCAGCCAAATACGATTTTCATGATAATCTCCTCCTCTGATAATTATGAAATGTATAAACTCTCATGCGACTTGCATCGCACTGCAAGGTATGATTAAGCACCGTAGATCTCTGCTGTAATCTTCTTAGCGATATCTTCCAGTACACCCTTATCATGTGCAAACTTCAGGATAGAGTAACGTGGACGTACCGTATATCCTTCAATCAGACTGTTATAGAATAAGTCACGACCGATTCCGATCTCCTTCGGACTGGTTGGAGCACCTGCCTTAGCTAATAAAGCTTCGATCTCTTCATGAGCAGGACACCATTCCTTGGTACCTTCCGGAAGGAGGCCAAGTGCGTCACATTCCTCGAAGAAACGAGCGATCACAGGAGTTGCCACACCAACCTGGATACCATGATGGTTCGGATTCAGGCCTCTTGCAATATAATCCATCTCCCAGTAATGAGATAACATATGCTCTGCTCCTGATGCAGGACGGGAGATATTTACCAGAGCCATAGCAACACCTGTCAGTGTCAGAGCCTCAAGGAGTGCTCCCAGTGCATCCTCATCTCTGGTTACCAGGCCCTCTGCCTTAGCGAAACATTTATCCAGTGCTCTCTGTACTAAAGTAACACAGGTATCACAACGCTCGTCACCATTGGCCTTGACGGACAGATCCCAGTCAGCTAATGCTGTGATCTTACCAACGACATCACCAAAGCCTGCCTGGATCATATCCTGAGGAGCGGTAGCAAGGATCTCTGTATCACCAACTAATCCGTAGGTCAGATGAGCCTGTGGAGAGAACTTATATCCGTGAGAGATGATCGGTGCGCCATCTGCCACATATCCATCCATGGATGGAGCGGTAGCTACGATAATATATGGAAGTCCGGTACGGGATGTAACAAACTTAACAGAATCATTGATAACACCGCCACCAACGGCAATCATCAGCTTACAGTCGAGATCCTGCTCCTGCACGATTCTTCCTAAGGTCTTCTCATCCGGAATCAGAATGTCATCTCCGGTATCAAAAAGAAGCTCTTTTACCTTATTAAATCCTGCTGCATGTAAGAGTTCTACTGCCTTCTTACCGGCAACACGATAGGTGTTATTATCAAATACGATAAGAATCTTCTCATTCTTAAATGGCTCTGCCATAGCAGGGAGATCCTCGATGGCACCCTTACGGATGGACATAGCATTTACACTGAAGCTGTGATGATGACCACAGGAACAGTCAAACTCTGTCTTCGGCATCTCATTAATGGCGAGATTTAAAATTTCATTCATGTTACATTACCTCCTTATAAAATCCTTATAACAACTCCCTCATATATGCAAAAGTGCCTGCGCACAATTGTAATCTGTGATCAGGGTATTAATATACCCTCCCTTGATGGCGCCCTTGATGGCGACTTCCTTATCCTCGCCTCCGGCTACGCCTATGGTAATCGGTATCTTCTTCAGCTTCTGTACCTCCACACCGATCACATAGTTATTATCCTTAAATGGAGCGGTATCTCCGTGGATGTCATAGAACTGCATATTGATCTCACCGGCTACGCCTCGCTCGATCAGGTTCTCCATCTCATTCTCCGCGAAATATCCGGTTGCCTTGATGGAGGACTGCTCATTGGGATAACCGATACCCAGAACTGCGATATCCAACTTCTCCGCCAGCTTCATCATGGATGCGACGGCCAGATCCTTCATCAGTTCATTACGAACGGCTCTGCTGAAGACACGGGCCGGAACAAAGATCGGCTGATAATCACAGTGATAGCAAGCTGCCAGCTTCTCCGCCAGCATATTGGAGTGAAGCTCCAGACTGGCCTGGCCGACTCCTCCCAGAAGAGGAATCACGGAGATCTTCTTATCCTGACACTCATGCAGATGCTGCACCAGCTGAGACAGGGTAGAGCCCATGGAGATCCCGACGACATCGTGGTTCTTAATCTTATGCTCCAGATAGGCTGCCGCGATCTTACCGATATTCTTCTTCGTATCCGCCTCTGTCTCTCCGGAGTCAGTGATGATAACATCCTTCAATCCGTAAGTTACTTTTAACTGCTCCGAGAGATCCCAATATCTTACAAAATCGACATTTGCCACCTCGATGCGAATCAATCCTTCCTCCTTCGCCCTGCTGAGAAGGCGGGCCAGCGTCGGTCTTGATATCTTAAGAAGGGCTGCGATATCCTGCTGTGACATATTCTGATTATAATACAGATCGCAGACCTTTATCATCAGTCGCAGATCATCCACTACCTTTTTCATCGGATCACCTCTCTTGTTATTATTATATGAAAATCCATATCTATTGTCAATATTCATTTTTATTTTTTAAAAAATATTCATAATTATTTTATTATTTTTTTATTGAAAATCTTTTTATTTTTACATATGTAAATGTTATTAGGTTTCTACTTTTACTTTATGAAAATTGTTTTATTTTATGGAAATATCCGAAACAAGGCGCCTGCAGAAACGGAAGCTATCATTCCAATCTCTGCAGACGCCCTGTCATGTAACATCTTATATTAAATTCAACTATGTAACTTTGTTGTACCACAGCACATAACATATCACAGAATTTCTCCATCCCTGGGACTTCCGAAATCTCGCTTTACTCGGCTGATACTTCATAATACTTATCCAGGCCAGCCACGATCGCCTTAGCCAGCTTCTTCTGCGTCTTCTTTGAATGCGAGGAGGCCTGGTCTCCAACCTCCAGATCCACAGAAGGTATGGTAGAATAGGCTGTCTGGGTCAGATCGATCTCCATCTTACCATCGCTGAAGACCTTGATATCCTTTGATTTCATCCCCTGAATCAAAGCCTCTCCCAGAGCATTATGCTCCTTCCAGTGCGACTTCACCGGCTCCATCTTACGATAAGTCTTATCCGAAGGTACCGAACAATAAAATACTCCTTTATCCGAGTCTGTACCATCATAGTGAAGGGCGATATGACAATCCGCATTCTGATTGGCATAGATGGTTCTTGCGATATTATCAAGCTGTGTATCGGAGTCCTCGCGGATCATAAGAACATCGTAACCCTTCTTTAACAGCTGCTTCTTCACCAGCTTAGCCAGGGATAAGGTTGCCTCCGCTTCACTTGTTCCGTCATCAAAGGACATGCCCTCTGCCACAGCATAAGCTTTGGTTGCACCGGATGACGTGGACCCTCCGGTCACCTTGGCGCTGCCATCCGGATGACAGTCTGTCTTCACATCCTCGCCACCCTTGGTACCATGACCGGCATTGATGGCAACCACGATATTCTTACGATTCTTTGCCTGAGAATAATAGAGAGTCACATCGGAAGAATGAATCTTAGAATGTTTGGCATACTGCCAATGTTTATTCCAGGAGATCGTCTTTGACTTCTTCTCGGTACTTGTAGCAGTCTTTTGCTCCGTCTTATCTGTCTTCTTACTGCTAGCCGTCTTTCCATTACTTGCGGAAGTCTTCGCCGCAGCAGAATCATTCTGAACATCTGACTCTTCCGCTTTTACCGAATCGTCAGCAGCCTGGTCTTCCGATACATCAGTCTGATTAGCGCTGCTTTCCCTATCGATCTCTGCAGCCTCCACGGTATCTGACGGAAGATCTGTCCTCTCCTCTGTTGTGCTCAGCTCCGAAGCATCCGCCTGAGACAACTCCTGATCCGATGCTGCCTCGATTTCTGAAGACTCCGAACTATTTTTTACACCACTTTGCTTACTGCATCCGGCAAGAAAGAGGCACAGGGTGCAGAGCCATACCAGCACCAGGATGCAAAATATTCTGATATGACGACACGTAATAATTTCTTTTATTCGATTCATAATCATTTACTCTATGTCCTTCCATTCTTTGTTATGCTATGACATGAAATCACCAGTCCGGGCCGACCGTAATCCTGAGCCGGAACTCTCGAACGAGTCCTGAACCATCAGGCATCCAGTTCTCGATCCTTAGCCATAAAGAAGAGGGCGATGGTACCCGGACCTACATGGGAACCGGTACAGTAATCGTAAGAGGTATTGATGAAGTCCCTCACCTTCACTCTCTCCTGTATCTTCTCCATGATCATGAGAGAATCCTCATAGGCATCCGCATGGGCGATACCCAGAATCTGATTCTCCGGATCTAGGATATTATCACAAACCAGATCGATCAGATCCTTCAATGACTTCTTTCTGCCACGACATTTCCGGAACTGTACGATGTAGCCATCGGCATTGCCCTTAAGTAAAGGCTTTACATTCAGAACATTTCCCACCACGGCTGTGGCATTACTGATACGACCGGAACGGGCCAGATAACTCAGATCCTCCACGGTAAAGATACCATTCATATGAGGAACCATCTCCTCCAGACGGTCTGCCACTTCATCGAGATCCTTGGCTCCGGATCTCATCTCTGATGCATAGATGGCCAGCAGACCCTGACCCAGAGAGGCATTCATAGAATCAACCAGACGAATCTTCCGATCCGGATAATCCTCCTGCAGATCCTCCGCTGCAATCTTCGCAGCCTGATAGGTACCGCTGATATTCTTACTGAGTGAAATATAGAGGATATCCTCTCCCTTCTCCAGAACCGGAGTAAAATGATCCTTAAACTCTTCGGAATTCACCAGAGAGGTCTTTACCTCCAGGCCATTCTTAATGGCATTATAATACTGAGCCCCCTTCTCTCTCTCCTGCTCCGGCGTCAGACCCGCTTCAAAGCCCGGCATCTCCTGACCTCCGACGATATTGAGAAAAGAAATCACCCGAATATTATATTTATCCACAAGCTCCGCCGGTATATTGGCCGCGGAATCCACAAAAATCTGATACATAGCTTCCTCCTTATGCAGAACATATTGTCCTTCTGATATATGAAGCAGACCATAACATTTGATGAAATAGGAATCTTCCTTCATAAGATTTTCAATGTTTTTATACCTATATTATATCGTTTTCAAAACTACGTCAAGCTTTATTCTCTTATATCGCCTGCTTTTCTCTCCTGAAACATGGTCCCGTAAGGGCGTGAAGAAATATTTCTGTCCGGCATCATTGATCTATACCGAGGCAGAAAAATTTTCATCTTGATTTTTCCATTTCTTTCCCCTATAGTCATACACAAGGAATTCCATGACACATTTCATATAGAATAAGCAGCCCCGAACCTCATGAACTATGACCCAGGCCAAGGCTGCAAGGAGGTTTCTATGATTCGTTTGATCGTATCCGATATCGATGGTACTTTAACTGCCGAAGGCAGTACTTATATTAATCCGGAATATTTTGATGTGATTCGCCAGCTTAAGGACAAGGGCGTAGATTTCGTAGCGGCCAGTGGCAGAAATATGGTCAGTATCCGCAAGGTACTCTCTCCGATCATCGATGAGATCTGGGCCATCGCTGAGAACGGCGCCGCTCTGATCCACGGTGAGGATATCATCATTCCCCATCCCATCCCCAGGGAATGGGTAAGAGACTTATGGCAGGAGCTCTCCGTCCTGGAAGAAGCCGACTCTTTTGTGGATGCAGCCCAGCATACCTACGCTCCTTTTGAAGATACTCCCATGTATCGTTTTATCCGTGACGGATATCAATACGATATCCATGCCACCGGTTCCTGGGAGCAGCTTCCTGAGGAAACCATCGTTATGATGGGTCTTTACCATCCTGTAAATGCTCAGGCCTACTATGATGCCCATCTCAGCTCCCGTTGGAAGACGGATATGAATTATCTGTCCTCCGGTGTCACCTGGATGAACCTGAATATGCCGGGAGTCAGCAAGGGGTCCGCTCTGCAGAAGCTGATCCGGGATCTGCATATCGATCCCGAGGAGGTCATCTGCTTTGGGGATAATATCAATGATATCTCCATGCTTAAGGTAGCCGGTACTGCCATGACCGTGGCAGATGCCAGACCGGAGGTCCGGGCAGTATGCCATAAGATCGTCCCGGCCTGCAGCGAGGATGGGGTCCTTCAGGAGCTCAAGGCCATCCTGGCAGATTTTTAGAATACTTACCAAAAAGTGCGTTCTTGTCATATTTGCTGTTTTTCTGTATGCTTTATCCATAAGGTCCGGCCATGCCGGATGACAGGAACATATCTATACATATATATAGGAAAGGATGAATCCGTATGAACAGTATATTTAGCAGAACCAGTATAAGAAACTATCTTCCGAAAGCAGTAGAAGACGAGAAGATCACACAGATCCTCAAGGCAGCCATGGCAGCTCCATCTGCCGGCAATCAGCAGCCATGGGAGTTCTATGTGGTGAAAAATCCACAGGTATTAAAGCTCCTGGCAGCATGCAGCCCTTACTCCGGATGTCTTGCAGGAGCTCCGGTCGCTATCGTACCGTGCTATCGTACCGAGTGTTATTTCCCGGAAAATGCGGAGATGGACCTGTCCGCAGCCACAGAAAATATGCTCCTTGAGATCAATGATCTGGGTCTGGGCGCTGTATGGCTGGGTGTTGCACCATTACAGGACCGCATGGATGCCGTACGTAAGGTATTAGATATTCCTGCAGGTCTCGTACCATTTGCCATGATTCCGATCGGCTATCCTGTCAGAGTACAGCCACAGCAGGATCGTTATGACAGCAGCAGAATCCACACCGTAGAATAAAGAGAAGCATAAACCAGATGAAAGGTCCACCGGACCTTCCACTGGATGCATGGCAACAGAAAGACCGGCGATAATCCATATCGTCGGTCTCCCTGTTTTGATGAGCAACTATTATCGGAATATAAACTTTATACTCTTCCTTAATCTTCTATCTTAATCTTCTATCTTAATCTTCTATTCTAATCTTCTATCTTAATCTGATGATCTGCCGCATAGTGCAGAGAAAAATCACAGATCTGATGCACGATGGGAATCAATTCCTGATACTCCTCATTGATCTCATAGATGATCGTCTTGGGAGGAGAATCCTTGAGCACCCTTTTATCAATGATCCCACTCTTCTCCAGCTCTCGCAGCTGGGAGGATAAAACCTTCTGCGTGATATCCGGAATCCCCTTCTCCAGCAGGGAGAAACGGTTATCTCCCTTTATGATATGCCAGAGAATACGCATCTTCCACTTTCCTCCGATCAGATCATGAGACAAGAGGAGGGAACAGATATAAGAATCCTTTATCTTACTGCGATCCTGTGATGACATGCTTATCTCTCACTCTCCTATCCTCACCCCTGTGTGCACAGACTCTCTATAGCATGCAGCACACTCATGATATGATAGCGAAGCAGAAAAATCTGATCTGCTGTATCCGGGAATCTCTCCATCGTAGAATCCATCAGAGGATAGAGATGGGCGATCGTCTCCTTCATATATCTGACCATCTTCTTCTCCGGAAATACACCGGGCATGGCGCAGACATTATTACAACGATCCAGTATCTTAACCAATGAGGCGATACGATCCTCAGCGATGGCTGCATAATAAGACGGATTATCCCTGTCTTTGGAAAAGCCGTCCTTCTTGGTAAGAAGAGCCACACTGTGCTTCACACAGTCACCGACCGGCAGATCCTCCACGGCCACATCACAATCCTCACATACATCATGCAGAAGACAGGCTGCCAGTAAATCATCCTCGATCCATCCCAGAGCAATGGCATGATGTGCCATCGTCAGCGGATGAGCCACATAGGGAAGTCTCTCCGGCCCTCTCCGATACATCCCTTCGTGCTTCTCACAGACATAAGGCAGGACCGCCAGTGTCTGAACCAGGCCTCTCTCCCGGGCAACTCTCTCCACATATCCATACTGAGCATCCACAAATCCCATCAAATACAGCCTCCCATATCATACGGAATATCTATATGTTCTCTTATATATATTTTATCTGATATGACAAAAAATATAAAGAGAACCATCTATCAATTATGGTAAAAAAATGTCTTACTTTCGCTCAAAAGAGTGTAAAAATTACATTTACTGCAACAAAAACCCGATATCCGGTAAGATATCGGGCTTTTATTCCATGTATTTATGATACGCGTATCAAACCTTGTAATGCAACGAAGTTACATGAAAGTGTTTCTGACGCTGCTTATTCTATCTGAATGAATCTGCTTATTCTATATAGAAGAGATTAGCCAGGCTTATCCTTCTATCTGTTCTTGTTACGATTATAATTAATCAGACATCCTGCCTGTACGATGGCACGCTCCTCCGGTGTCATGGCTGCAGTGTAGAGCTTGATCTCCTCGATCTCATCACCGATCACATATGCCTTGATGTCACTGAGCTTATTCTCAGCAAGAGCGGAGCGGATACCTGGTACATAGATATAGGAGCCTACTTCAAATGTCGCATCCTCTTCCATCTGGAATGGAATCATACCCCAGTTCATCACATTGGAACGATATCTCTTGGTTGCATACTCTTTGGTGATATTGGCAAGTCCGCCGATCACTCTCTGACAGCTGGCTGCCTGCTCACGGGCAGAACCGTCACCTGGTTTGATGGCATAAACCATACTGCCCACCTCTGTCTCAGCCGGAATCACAGCTTCCTGACCAGGAATGGTCTGAATCTTGGCAAATACAGCAGCAAGCTCCGGATCTGCAGTGATATCCTGACCGGCCACACGAGCCTTCTCGATCTTATCGACTACCTTGGAACTGCCCACATACTCCGGATCACGTCTGGATAAGGTGAACTCTGCCAGACCCAGAGGATTGGAACGGAAGGAAGAGGTCTCACCGGATGGAATCAGCTCATCGGTCGTGGTAACAGGATCCAGGATCTTGGAGCATACCTTAAGCAGGATATTCTCAGATAATGGACTCATATCCGGCCAAGGCTTGATATTCGGACCGGATACCAGCTCTTCCTCCGGATTACCCTTGGCAAAACCGTAGTAGCAACGAGCCTTGTAAGCGCTGTCATCATATTCATAAGCCGGGATATCACCCCAGCAATCCATCGTCTCTGCAGAGGTCAGGATACCGCCGTTGGCTGAGGTAGCTGCGATGGATCTGGCATCCATAAGAGCCACACCGGATAACTGACCATTGCCCGGCTTGGAACCTTCACGGTTCGGGAAGTTACGGGTCGCATGACGGATGGATAAGCCATTATGCATCGGTGTATCACCGGCGCCAAAGCAAGGACCGCAGAAGGCCGTACGGATGATGGCACCTGCTGCCATCAGATCATTCAGCACACCCTTTCTGGCCAGATCCATAAATACAGGCTGGGAAGATGGATAAACTGCCAGACTGAACTGATCCGTACCGGTCTGAGCACCCTTGAGTGCATGAGCTGCTTCGACGATATTGGTATAGGTACCACCTGCACAGCCGGCGATGATACCCTGCTGTACCTGAAGTCCTCTGTCTGTGATCTTATCCACCAGAGTGAGGGTAGCCTTACCCTGACCTACCTTCTCTGCCTCTTTCTCCACCTCACGAAGGATATCTCCTAAGTTAGCATTTACTTCATCGATGGTAAATGCATTGCTCGGATGGAAAGGAAGTGCGATCATCGGCTTTACCGTAGACAGATCCACATAGACCAGACCATCATAATAAGCCACATCTGCAGGATTCAGCTCCTTGTAATCCTCGCCTCTGCCATGCATGGTCAGATAGGCCTTAGTATCCTCGTCCGTTCTCCAGATGGAGGACAGACAGGTGGTCTCTGTTGTCATAACATCCACGCCATTACGATAATCGGTCGTCATAGTGGATACACCAGGACCTACGAACTCCATCACTTTATTCTTCACATAGCCATTCTTAAATACGGCAGCGATGATGGCCAGAGCGATATCCTGTGGTCCGACCCATGGATTCGGCTTACCGTCCAGATAGACAGCAACCACACCGGGACAGGCTACATCATAGGTATCACAGAGGAGCTGTTTTACTAACTCTCCGCCACCTTCACCGATGGCCATGGTACCCAGAGCACCGTAACGGGTATGGGAATCAGAGCCTAAGATCATCTTGCCGCAGCCGGCCATCATCTCACGCATATACTGATGGATGACAGCGATGTGTGGCGGAACATAGATACCACCGTACTTCTTGGCAGCGGATAAGCCAAACATGTGGTCATCATCATTGATGGTTCCTCCTACTGCACATAAGCTGTTATGACAGTTGGTCAGAACATAAGGAATCGGGAACTTCTCCATACCGGAAGCCTTCGCCGTCTGGATGATACCGACAAAGGTAATATCATGGGATGCCATGGCATCAAACTTAATCTTCAGCTGCTCCATATTACCGGAAGTATTATGTGCCTCCATGATGCCATAGGCGATGGTGCCCTTTCTGGCTTCTTCCTTAGAGACCTTCTTACCGGTCATGGCTTCTAATCTGGCTGCTTCTGCCTCAGGTACAATTTCACTACCATGAAGCAGATAAGCGCCGCCTTCATATAATTGAATCATATTATGCCTCCTGAATAATCTTATTACAATGTCCTATAATATTGAGATTCATCGATGGATGGAAGTCTAAGATCGCAGATCTCACCTGCCTGCTGAGTCAAGAGAATCCACCATATAGGGAGTATTCTATCATAAAGACCGCCGGACTTCAACGAAATAAAGCTGTAAACAGGATAATTTATGTAAAAAAAAGGATTATCCTTAAGAAAATAAGAATAATCCCCTTCTGTATCCTTCATATTAAGAATGTATACTTCCTCTTTGACTGAAATTATGCATGAAACAGTCACAGGTGACTTCGACCAGATGGATATCCCTGCTTAGCTATGATAAGCTTGTCAGGATTCCTTCTAGTCCACGATATCATTCTGATAACTGGACAGATGCTCAAAGGGCAGGATCAGACGTCCTCGATACAGGCCGCAATAATCATTGATCAGAAGATTATTGGCAGCGGTAAACATATTGACCTTTACCTGGGACAGATCAAGCTCCTGCAGCAGCTTTACCCTCTCATAGGCTTCGTCAAAATAGAAGCACTCCCCATAAGGAATCTCTGCCCGTCTGGCCCGTTCTTCATTCTGCCGCTTCTCATAGCCGAAATGGTTCGCCGCCCCGATCTCTGCGTGATCGTCCATATCCTTGGTACGCAGCTGCACCTCGATATAGGATCGGGAGATATTATCAAAAAATGTCACATGAAGCGACTGATAGCCATTGGTCGTCGGATGCTCCACATAATCCCTGTAATAAGGGCGAAGAGACTCCTGCAAGCGACCGGACGGTGTCTGTCCCTTGATCTCGGAAATCTGCACACTGAAGCCCTTCTCCCTCAGAAAATCCGGTAAGGCATTGGCAATCTCATAGAGATAATAGAGCTCCTCCTGGACACGATATTTCTTATTCTGCAGATGACACTCCGGCATGGAAATCACGATACGATAGGCGATCAGATCCCGGAAGAAACCCAGAGACTGATTCAGCTCTGCCATCTGTGGATAGCTTCCGTATTGCTTATGATAATCATAGATCTTCTCCACGATATAGCCGTTATACTTGGACTCCGCGCGGATCAGAGACTTGATCCTGCCCTTAAAGGTAAAGGCCAGGAAGGGATACTTTTGTGCCATATATTTATAAAATTCCTTAATCCGATTGGACTGGGAGGTCAGGAATTCATTATGCTCCAGAAAATCGGTCAGCTGATGTAGGAAATCCACATGTGCCATATCGATGATATTATCGGTGGCGATGGCGTGAACTCTCAGGTCCTCCGAATATCGGTGTAATATTTTAAAAATGGTATCTCCGGAGTAGAGATAATCATTTAGTGTAATCATGCAAATCTCCTCCTGCGCTCTTCGCTTTGCGGAAATGAAACTCCCCGGACTTGTCTGTCCACAGGGATTCTGTTATCATGAATCTAAGAAAAGGAGGTGCCCTATGCAGGCAAATACCATACGATTATTAAAGGGCAGCGGTGACTGCTCCAAAGAACACGACACCATCCAGGGTCCTTATGCCTCACCGGAGGTCCTGAAGACCTGGCATATCTCCGAGGAGGAGCAGGCCCGGGCTGAACTCGCTCAATACCGGTGCAAGCTGACCATCCAGAGGATGTACTGCTGCGCCGTCGTCTATCATGAAGAAGTCTACGCTCTCCAGTATTGTCAGCTCGATGCCTCGGGAGAGCCTGTGGGAGAATCGACCTATCTCTATGCCAGATCCTGAGTCTGTTTTCAGCAATACTGCGATTCTGTCTCTTCTTACTCCGCCTGCTATAAGAGAGTCTGTTTTACTGCCTCCCTTATATCGGGCTTTCTCTTTTTTTCTGCCGGCAGGCTCAGTCCAGATTCTTCTTCTCTTCCACGATATAAATCGGCCGGTCTTTCAGCTCTGCGAAGAGGACCGAGATATACTCTCCGATGATTCCGACTACCACAAATAAGATGGCAAAGAGAAAACAGATCAGGATAACGATAGTGGCATAACCACTTGGTGCATCCCGGAAGGTACAGAGGGTATAGATCAACACGATAAAGCCAAGCAGGGAGCATCCCATACCGGCAAAGATCCCCAGCTTGAGGGGCATGTCGGAGAAGGACATGATCGTGTGTACCGAGAAGCTCAGCAGCTTCCTCAGATGATAATGGGTCTGTCCGCCGGCACGGTCCGCCGCTTCATAATCGATGGTTGTCTTTCGGAAGCCGACAGACTGGACATAGCCACGTAAAAACCGGATCTTCTCCCGATAATTGGTCCGCAGAATCTGAGCGACCCGTCCGCTGACTGCAAAGAAATCCGATGCATTTTCCTCGAAGGATGCGTCCTCCGACAGTCTGTTGATCACTCGATAGAAGAGCATGGACGATAGGTTTTTTACCCAGCCGGCGGATCGGTTGGCCTTGCGAACCATATTAATGACTTCGTAACCCTCCTCCAGCTTATCTATGATCGGAGGGATACACTCCAGGGGATGCTGCAGATCGGCATCCATGCAGATCACACCATCTCCCTGTGCATGGTCAATGCCTGCGATCATGGCCGCCTCATGGCCAAAATTCCTGGAGAAATGGATCACCTTAACCGCGGGATCCTCCGAGGCGATTCTTTTTAATATCTCATAGCTTCGATCGATGCTTCCATCATCGACGAAGATCAATTCATGATCCCAGGAGATGCTATCTCTCATCTTCTGAAATGCCTCATAAAATATATCTAATACGGCCTCCTCATTATATACGGAGACCACGATAGAAATCAAACTCATATCTACCTCTTATCTGTAAATTTCTCTATATCAAAAGTACTCCGGACTTGCTCTTATCTGTAGATCCTGTCTGTTTCAGAAGCACTCCGGACTTACGTTAAACCACGAAATGTATCCTCATCATAACATAAACCGCGGATTCTATCCACACAAAACACAAAATCTTTTCCTCAGACAAAAGAGAGAAAAGTCGCCTGTATATAGTATGCACCATTTCCGCAAGAAGATAAATTTTGTACAAAAAAACTGGTATAGCATTTTTTAGATGCTATACCAGTTTTTTATATGAGCAAATTAATCTATCGAATTAACTGATTTGCTTCGATGGTTTTTTCCTCTTCTATTATTTCATCTTGTGTCAGTTCATCCTCACATTTATCCAGATAACCTGAATTCTTAGAATAGTAACATTTCTTTGCGTATTTGAAAAGAACGATCGCACACATGATGAGAACAATACTCTGCAGAAGACCTACCAGAGTAAACATACCTTTTACAGAGTTGATACCACCGGTTGCTACTAATGTATATGCCGTTCCTCCAAGGATAACACCTACCAGGACCTTACGACCTTTTGGTGGCTCAGCCTCTGCAGACAGATTTTTACAGGAAAGTGTTGCTGCTACAGATGCCATAGGATCTGCCAGTGTACAGAAGCTTAAGGTTACAGTGATAAGGAAACAGAAGATAATAATCTTGGAAAATGGAAGTGTTCCCAGAATCTGGAATACGGTAGCCTGCATTCCAAGGGTATTAACTGCATTCCAGATATCCAGTGTACCGGAAGTCTGAAGGTAAATAGTCTGTCCACCGAACACACCGATCCAAACCATACAGAAAATAGATGGAACCAGAATTTGAACAAGCATGAAAGTACGTACTTTACGTCCACGTCCCATCTTAGCAAGGAACATACCGATTACAGGAGCATATACGATGAAGGAAGCCCAATACTGAACGATCCAGTCTGCACACCATGTCTCATTTTCTGTGAGAGCGTTCATCTGAGTTGTCATGGTACCAAAATTATCTACGATAAAACCAACGGATTCAGAACTGATCTTGGTAATAAACTGTGTATTACCAAAAATAAATACATAAATCAGCAATCCGATAAAGAAATAAATACAAAGGGAAGATACAAGCTTGAGTCCTTTACCGATACCGGATACACAAGACAGAATAAAGATAACCGTTACAAAGATGGCTGCCAGAAGCCAGATAAATGCTGATTGTTCGATACCGAATGCAGCCTGAAGACCTGCACCAATCTGCATAAGACCGACACCCATGGAGTTTGATGTTGCACCCATCAGACAGAATATAACCACTGCTGTCACAATTGTATTGAGGGTTTTATTCTTTTTGCCTGTGACACATTCTACGATAGAATTGAAAGACAGAGATTTTCTTCTGTTATAACAAATAATAGCAAATGCTCCACCACAGATTGCGTACATACAGTACTGAACAAAACTCCAATCCCACATGGCCTGCCCTACTGCGAAGATAGCAGCTTTTCTGCTTCCTGCCTCTGCAATTGCTGCAGGAGTAGTCATGTAATGGAAGATTGGCTCTCCCATAGCCCAGAAAAGAAGGCCTGTACCAATACCGGAGCAGATTGACATAGCACACCAGTTAAACATGGAGAATTCCGGTTTTGCATCAGCTCCTCCGATGACAACATCACCATAACGTCCAATAATAAATACGACTGCCAAAACTACAAATACCAATGATAATAAATTAATATATGCACCAAAGAAATCTGCCATGCCATAAAGCAATTTTGTCATCAGATTTCCGACCTCTTCTGTCCATATAATACCGGAAGCAATAAAGACAAGCAGAATCACAATTGCCGGTAAAAAAGCAGCGAGATTAATACTGCTATCATTTTTATTTTTATTTTCCATAAATCCCCCTCCTTTAAAAGAAGAACAGTAAGAAGATACTCACTGTTCTTCTTTCAACAAGACTGTTACAGATGCTCAAATTTATGCCTGAATCTATTTACTTTAAAAAAATCAGAAGCAGACCTATCATTAAGCCCAGATATCACCAATCGTGAAACCTTCTTCAAATGGATCGGTTGGATCGAGAACAAGATTTCCGTAACCATAGATCCAGGATTCACCTGTGATTGCAGGAATAATAGCCTTCTTTCCATAGAAGTCAACCTCTTCGAGGCACTCGCCTTTATAAACAACACCAAGAAGACCTTTATTACGGAAGGATTCACCTGGCTTAATCATACCTTTCGCATACATAGCTGCCATACGAGCACAGGTTCCTGTTCCGCATGGACATCTGTCAAGTGCGCCGATCCATGTAGATGGATTATCAAAATCAACCTCACCACTGGCTACTGTTACAGCATTACGTACATCACAGTCCTCTTCATCAACGAACTTGAAGAGCTGGGAGATGGTAATACCAACACCAGGATAGTCCGGATTTGCAACAGGAAGCTGATCCTGAGCTGCCTTAAGGATTAAAGAAGAAATTCTGGTAATTTCACGACCCTGATCAGGCGTAAGTTCAACCCATGGGAACTGATTCACATCAGCCATTACATAGTACATGCCACCCCAACATACATCTACTTTAACCTTTTCCACACCATGTCCAAGATGTGGAACTGTAATTTCTGTATCAATATACTCTGCAAATGCAGGAACATTCTTAAATGTAACAGCCGTAGCCTTACCATTCTCTACAATAGCCTTAATTCCGATCAGACCTGCAGGAGCTTCAAGATTGAACTCATTCAGTCCTTCATGGCTTGGAATGATACCTGTCTCAAGAAGAACAGTTGCAACGGAGATAACATTACCACCACTCATCATAGGATACTCTGTCTGCTCCATAATGATAAATCCGGCTGCTGCATCAGGATGCTTTGGTGGTACCAGTACGTTACAACACATTGGCGGATATCCTCTAGGTTCTCTCAACAGGAACTTACGAAGACCATCAGCATTATTGCGAAGATATTCTTCCATCTCATAAACAGAATCACCAGGAATATGTCCTACACCACCTGTTACAACACGCATCGGCTCACCATCGTGAGTCTCAACCACGTTAATCACTCTCTTAAAACTCATTTTTCTTCCTCCTTCTTATTTTATTAAAGTTTAATTTTTATCAATTCTTGGTAGATTTCTTCTTTATTCTATCGTTCACATAATAAACCAGATCGATGGTCTTAGAACAAAATACAGTATAAAGGATAGAATAGAGAAGTGCAATCCAGCTATGTAATAAGATGCTTCCTGCCAGAATTATGGCCGAATCCATAATGATCAAAGCATTACCGACCGTTATCTTCTCACATCTGCTCTGCAGAATCCGGGCCAAAGCAGTCGTTCCTGCCATGGTTCCGCCTGCTATAAGCAACAGTCCTGCTCCCACTCCCATCACGATACCTCCAGATACAGCAAGTATCAGAGGCGGAAGAGAAACATTTCCCGGAGCAAAAGCCATAAAAAGATCAATCAATGAAGAAGTAGCTATCATGATCAGAATCGTATAATATAACATCTTCTGCCCAAATACTTTAAAGCAGAGCAGCATGATTGGAATATTGAGAATAAGATTCACCATTCCGGTTTGTGTACCGACCAGCTTATGAAGGATTACGGCAACTCCCAGAAAGGATCCGGGAATCAGTTCAATCGGATCAACGATAACCATAGATACCGCATAAATGATACATCCAACCAGGATTAATAGCATCTCATATATAAAATCCTTTTTCATCAATCTTCGATAAAAGCAAGCGCTGCTGCTTCAATCGGAAGATCGGCAAAGATCTTTCCGGCCTGGGTACAAACACGTGCTGGTCTGTGACTTCCGAAGAAAGCTGCATAAGCTTCGTTAAATCCATCAAAATCCTCAAGATTCGTAAGATAAACCTCCATGCGGGCAATGCTTTCTTTATTACCACCTGCTGCTTCTACTACATAGAGCAGATTTTCAAGGGTGAGCGTAGTCGCTTCCTTGATGTCATACACATATTCCCCATCCTTCTTCTGAGGAATTGCACCGGAAGTCACCAAAATATTTCCAAATTTCTGTCCATGGCTATAAGGACCATGGGCAGGAGCAAGTTCATTACTTACTACTTCTACCATTTTCATATATTATCTCCTTTATGCCTTCTTCTTCATTGCACGATACAGGAATGATATACCAAGTCCTGCTGCTGCAAGAATCATTGCCACCAGAAAAGCCGGACGATAGGTTCCCTGATTGTTATAAACCGTCTGCATGATCATCGGACCGGCAAAGCCTGCTGCAGAAAAACCAACGAACATGATACCGTAATTTAAGGAACTGTAGGTCGTACCAAACTGATCACTGGTAAATCCGGGATAGATTCCCATGAAAGCACCATAGCACAGACCAATCAGACAGATACCGATGCAGAAAAGTACTTTATTTACGGATGCTCCACTGATATACATGATCAAGAGTGCAACCATTGCCATTACAAATACTGTGGCAAGTGTATTAATACGTCCTAATTTATCGGATATGGCTCCACATAGGATACGTCCTGCTGTATTAAACAAAGAGAGAACTGATACAATCAGAGCTGCTGTTGTTGTTGTCATACCAATCATACTTTGCGCTATATTTGAAGCAGAGGAAATCATCATCAACCCCAGACTTGCTCCGATAAAAAGCATGAAAAACATAACATAAAAGATCGGCGTTTTTAACATCTGTAACGCATTATAATCGTCTGCTCTTCCATCGTTTTGTGCAGAAGTATTTACCATCCCATCCGGTAAAAAGTCATCAGGACAATTAATGATCAAAAGCGAGCTGGAAGCACCGGCCACCAGTATTACAACACCAAAAATCAGAAAAGCTTTGCTTACACCAACTGTTTCATTCAGAAAATTCGCGATAGGCGGAATAACGACAGCACTCAAACCATAAGACGCTGTACTGATACCACCGATCAGACCTTTTTTATCCGGGAAAAACTTTACACTGTTACTGATCGTACAGACATAGGCAAATGATCCCGACAGGCCGCACATAAGACCGAAGCCTATGGACAGTAATAATTTCGTCGTAGAAAAACCACACACAACAAAACCAAGACCAAATACCACAACACCTATTCGAATGACCCAGTCTGCTCCAATCTTCTTTCCCAAATATCCTCCGGCAATGGATGTAATAAACTCCACACCTGTCGTAAAGGAAAATATATAGGCAAGATCCGCTGCAGTTAAAGTAGTTCCGTGAAGCCTATTCAGATGATCCGCCATCGGACCGGCAAATACACTCCAGGCATAAACACCACCAATACACAGATTTGCGATGCAACTGGCGATCAGTACGATCCATCGCTTCTTCGTCAGCATTGCATTTCTTTCTTTAAGAGTCTGCGCCATAACTTATCCCTCGTTCCCTAAATAACGTTCTTAGAGCGCAGAGATTCGATTTCTTTGCTACTCATGTGAAGAAGTTCCGTAAAGATTTTCTCGTTGTCCTCACCTAAAAGAGGCGCTGGCTTCTGAATCTTATCTTCGCAGCCATGAATCTTAATCGGACTTCCCGGATATTCCACTTCTTTTTCAAAAGCAGGATCATAGTACTTCCATACCATATTTCTGTTACGGATCAGTTCACAATCCGTCGCTTCTTGTACATTCTGAATACGTCCGAATGGAATACCGACACCGGTAATAACTTCTTCTATCTCATCAACAGTATGCAGCTTGCTCCATTCCTCTTCGATCATAGGCTTCAGATCCGTCAGGTAGTGATTTACTCTGTCTAAGTTTGTCGCAAAACGAGAGTCATTAATCCATTCTTCTTTACCGATTGCATTACAGAAGGTCTGCCAGAACTTCTCTGTACCACATGCCATAATGAAAGGACCATCTTTGGCACTGAAAGAATCCCATGGGGCTATGACAGGATCTGCATTTCCTGCCGGCTTGGAGACAACACCCTGGAAAGTATACATGATCACACCTGTCTCAAGAATAGAAAATACTGTATCTACCATGGATACATCAATTCTTCTACCCATTCCGGTGCGACTACGCTGATAGAGTGCAGCACAGATACCGGTAGAAAGATAGGTTCCGGAGTAACTATCTGCGATTGCCGGTCCTACCTTAACTCCTTCACTGCCAAGCTCACCTGTCATACTGATCATGCCACCCATTGCCTGGGCTACAACATCATAACATGCTCTTTTTGCAAAAGGACCTTCAAGACCAAAACCACTGATCGATGCATAGATCAGACCGGGATTCACTTTTTTAAGAACATCCTCGTAACCCACACCGAGCTTCTCCATCGTGCCGACACGATAGTTTTCTACTAAAACATCTGCCTCTTTTACCAGATTTTTCAGAATCTCTTTGCCTTCTTCTGTCTTCAGATTCAGAGTAATTCCAAGCTTATTACGATTAAAATATGAGAAGTAACCGCTATTTCCGTTTACGATTGGTTCCCATGCTCTGGTCTGATCACCATATTTTGGAACTTCAACCTTAATAACTTCTGCCCCAAGATCAGCAAGATGCATACAGCAAACAGGACCACTGTATGCTTGTGTAAGATCCAGAACTCTGACACCTGTCAGAGGTCTTTCTGTCAGATTCATAGTGTTTTCCATTTCTATTCTCCTTGTAATCTTTCCTATTTCCTCTGAACAGGAATTTTTCATTCAGAGGCAGTGTCCCCCAGAAAGAGAACACTGCCTCTTTCCGGTTTACATTTTTTCGAGACGCTGACAGCCAAGCTGGAAGCATTTCACATTGCCTGGGCCTCTCTTCTCGTAATATTTCTCCAGAGTCTTTTCAAATTCTTCTTCCGGCATAAGACCAGTTGCCTTGATCATAGCGCCTAAAAGAACGATATTCGCTCCTCTTGGATTTACTTCATTTGCAATATTCATCGCATCGATTCCATATACTTTTACATTGGTCGGGAATTCTTTCTCACCAAATACTGATTTATTAATGATAACTACACCGCCATCTTTTACAGATCCGATGTACTGATCATAAGTACCCTCTGTCATACAGCAAAGAACATCCAATACCTGAGGATAAGGAGTTCCTATATCATCATCAGATACTACAACTCGACAGAGAGCACTACCTCCACGCATCTCTGCAGAGTACTCGCTTGTCCAGCAAACATTTTTTCCACTAGCGGCAGCAATCTTGATAAGAATTTTTCCGGCAGTGAGGACACCCTGTCCACCAATACCTGCAAACATAATATCAGCCATTAAAGTACGCCTCCCTTCTCAATATCCACATATTCCTTCACTGGGAATACCTTTTCGTTCTCGTTCTTAATTTTCTCCATAGCAGCTACAGGAGAGAGCTTCCAGTTTGTAGGACATGGGGAAAGAATTTCGATAATAGAGAAGCCCTTCTTTTCCTTCTGATACTCAAAGCCCTTGCGGATCATCTTCTTTGTATCATTAATGTGCTTCGGATCATACAGGGCACCACGTGCAGCATAAGCAATCGGATAATTTTTAATAATATTCAGGAAGTCAAATGGCTCACCTGCGATATTGGCATCACGACCGTTTTTCGCACTGACAGCTTTATCACCTACAAGTGTGGTAGCTAAGTTCATCTGACCACCGGTCATACCGAAGATACCGTTATTTACAACGATCATAGTAATCGGTACATTTCTCTGTGCTGCATAACATGTCTCAGAGAATCCGATGACATAACAACATCCATCTCCTGCATGTACGTATACATTAGATTCAGGACGAACCTTCTTGATTCCTGTAGCAACTGCTGCAACACGTCCGTGTGGTCCTGCAATTCCGTCACAGTTAAGAGTATCGATCGACCAGTAAGCACAAGCAATATCTACAACCTGTACTGTATCTTCTACAACACCCATCTCCTCACATACTTCTGCGATAAGTCTCTGGATAATGCCATGTCCACAGCCTCCACACCAACCTACCTGCTGATTGATCATTTCCGGTTTTTTCTTAATAATCTCCATATTAGTAAACCTCCAGTTCTTTTTCATTTCCTGCAAGTACACTCTTGCAGTAATCGACTATCTGCTGTGGTGTTGCAACATACTTGCTTGTTAATAAGGAATACATTGGCACTCTGTTCCTGGATGCAAGAAGAACATCCTGAGCCATCTGAGCAGTAAGACTCATCTCTACAGTTGCCATTGCCTTACATGTAGCCGGAAGCTTATCAAATGCCTTTACCGGGAATGGCCATACTGTGATCGGACGAATAAGGCCAAGCTTGATACCTTCTGCTCTTGCCTGACGAACTGCAGATTTACAAACACGAGAGGAAATGCCAATCGCAACCAGGATCATCTCTGCATCTTCGACTTCAAGCTCTTCCCATTTCTGTTCATTGTCGTACATTTCTTTGAATTTATTTCTGGTCATTCTGTCATGCTCATCATAGTCCATAGAACGATCCAGGTTTGTAATCTTAACCTTCGGCTCATCTTTTTCTCTATGTCCTTTGATAGCCCAGTCAAATTTCATATTGTCATGCTCTTTTGCTTCAGGAAGAACTACTTTTTCAATCATCTGGCTAATACCGGCATCACTCAGAATAATGGAGATTGTGCGATATTTTTCAGCAAGATCAAATGCAAGATATGTTAAGTCTGCACATTCCTGAACGGATGAAGGAGCGAATACTAACTGTCTGGAATCACCATGGCCACTGCCTTTTGTAGCGATCCAGTATCCATCCTGGCCCTCTGTGATCTCACCATCACCTGTACCATAACGCTGTACATCTACAACAACAGCTGGTAACTGATAAGAAGACAGATAAGACATTCCTTCCTGCTTCAGATCATATCCTGGTCCGGAGGAGGATGTCATAACTCTCTGTCCGCAGGCTGCAGCTCCCCATAACATACTCATACTTGCGATTTCGCTTTCACCCTGGATAAAAGTACCGCCACGTTCTGCCATATGATCGGACATATATTCGAGTATCTCACTTTGTGGTGTAATAGGATATCCAGCATAGAAACGGCATCCGGCACGAAGTGCTGCTTCAGCAATCGCTTCATTTCCCTTCATCAATACAAAATTATCAGCCATTGTTTCAATCCTCCTTCACAATTGTAAATACATAATCCGGACAGATAGTGTAGCACATACCACATCCGATACATTTTTCTTCGTCTACACGGATAATCTTATATCCTTTTTTGTTAAGCTCGTTGAGAGGCTCTATCGCCTGTCTTGGACATACCCCTACGCAAAGTCTGCATTCCTTACAAAGACTTGTGTCTGCAATAGCTTTCTTCATGGCCATTATAATTTCCTCCTATTCATAAAGTTGAATCACTCTCACCATCCATACTCAAACATCAGATATCCTGCTTTCTATTTAAATATGTACTAATGATTGTTTTTTCTCATCTTTGATGATATTATTATGTCAGAATTTACTTTTTATTAACATGAACATCTTGCCATGAATTGGTCAAAACGGACGAAAGAATCGGATATTTCAGACGGTTTTAGGCCATTTTAGACAAGGGGGGATAATATGGAAGAAAATACGTATTCGATAAATCAGTCAACTCTGGAGGAAATCTGTATTGAGCACAATGCCAGTTTTTCTTACTATTCTAATGGTTGTAATCCTCATGTATTCACTGAAGGAATCTACCCATGGCATTGGCATTCTTATATGCAGTTATTCTATGTAGTAGAAGGGGAAATGGAATACCAGCTTCCAAGTGGTAATTACATATTCAGGAAGGGAGAAGGCGGTTTTATTAATTCCAATATTCTTCACAAAATGATATGCAGGACAAGCTCACCTTGCTTTTATATCGAGCACCTCTTCTCTCCTTCTTTTATCGGTGGATATTTCCATAGTGATATCATGATCAAGTATGTTAAGCCGGTTTCGGAAAATCCGGACTTTGACATCTTTAAATTTGACAATAAAGATCCGATACAACAGGATATTCTGAAGAATATACAGCTCTGCTATGATTTATTTCAGAAAAAGGAGTCGTGCTACGAACTTGTAGTGCGTGCCAACCTAAGCTTACTCTGGGTCTCCTTCTTTAAAGTAACTGCAACAGTACGTGAGCATAGCAGCAAAAAGATATCATCCGGTCGAATCAAGGCAATGCTTCTTTATATAAATGAACATTACCAGGAAAAAATAACACTTGATCAGATTGCAGAAGCTGGAGCCTGTAGCACAAGAGAATGTAACCGTTCCTTTAAAAAGCAGCTTAAAACCAGTCCTTTTGGCTACCTGAATGAGCTTCGTCTTCATAAAGCAAGTTTTATGTTGCTTAATTCCAATCGTTCCATCATAGAAATTGCAGAAGAGTGTGGTTTCAGTGACTCCAGTCATTTTTCTAAAAGCTTTAAGACAGCTTTCAATACCACACCAAAACAATATCGACAGGAAAATAAACAACAACTACCACAAACAAATTTGTAGATTGCAAAAACAAAAATGGCAGAGATAACATAAGATTATCTCTGCTTTTTATATCTGTTATTTCAAGAATGCCCAGCATTCTTGCTGCGTCATGCGCATCATGCTTTAGCACGGCAAAAAAAGGGTCATTCGATTACTTTTCTTTCATCGAATGACCCTAGTAATGAATTTCCTTCAATTTCATTAACTGGCACCTGCTCTTTCATTAGATTTTAATTAACTATAAACATACTCTTGAGGTAAATCTGAGGTAAATTATAACTTATTATACTTTTTAGGAATGGAAACAACTCACGTTATCGATCTCTTGCCTGTTCGAAAAACTCTCTGGAAAAAACATTTTTTCTTAAATTAAATAATCTGAAGTTTCACTTTATAACCTCTCTTTCTATCGATTTTGTTTTACAAACTATGGATCTCTGCCTTTCATATATATCGCCTCCTTAAAGCAACATCTATATGAACTCTTTATGAGATTTCTGTGAATAAGTAATTAGTACATTGGACTGTTC
>R05__coassemble_18_pt1 | contig 97183 bp, 81 predicted proteins | sample R05__metabat2_low_PE_006 | metagenome-assembled genome bin R05
CTGCTGCCGTTTCCGCCACGCCCGGTGCCGAGGGCTGTTCTTCCGAAAGGCTGAGGTTGATGAAGGGAAAAAGCGAACGTATTCTCAGATAGAAAAATTCTATTCATTGGTATTGCTCCGATTCGCTTTCTAGCTCAGTGGTGCAGAAGTTTCCGGGAGCGAAACAGCCCGGCTTCGGGCGTGGCGTAGACCGGCAGGATTTTCAATCCATGAATATAAGGAATCCTGCACACAGCTAAAGAAACACGGACAAAAGGAAGCTCTCCAAAACAAAGATGGCAGGATTCCATCAATCGCATCGATGAAATCCTGCCGGTTAAGGGCGGGCTGGTTGCGGCAGCCCGGTGATTGTTTTATTTTGCTCTCTTTAATAAGTCTTCCCATCTCTGGTCTACGCCGGCCTGGATCTCTGCGATCAGCTGTTCCTTGCCAGGCTTGAAGAGATGTTTGAAACGACCCTGCGGTCTTAAGAAGTCCTCGATCGGAAGCTTCTTCTTCGGAACGTAGTTGACGATCCATTCTCCGTCGATTACCTCAAATAATGGCCAGAAGCAGGTATCCACTGCCATCTGACAGATCTTAAGGATGTCGGACATCTCATATCTCCAGCCACGAGGGCAAGGAGCCAGAACGTTGAGGAAAGCAGCACCCGGAGTGTAGATGGCTTTCTCGGACTTTACATGGATATCCTTGAAATTATTTACGAAGGTAGTCTGTGCTACATAAGGGATATTGTGAGCAGCGATAACCTGAGCCAGATCCTTGCGGTTCTGTGGCTTACCATCGGACACACTGCCGACAGGAGTGGTTGTGGTGTCTGCATACATCGGGGTAGCGGAAGAACGCTGGATACCGGTATTCATATAAGCTTCGTTATCGTAGCATACATATACCATATCGTGGTTACGCTCCATAGCGCCGGACAGGGACTGGAAACCGATATCATAGGTACCACCGTCACCACCAAAAGCGATGAACTTACGTGTGCCCTTTACTTTGCCTTTTTTCTTTAATGCTTTATATGCAGTCTCTACACCACTGCAGGTAGCACCGGCATTCTCGAAGGCATCGTGGATGAAGGAATCCTGCCATGCAGTATATGGGTACATGAAGGAGGATACCTCCAGACAGCTGGTAGCACTGGTGATAACTGCCTGATCTTCTTCGTGAAGTCCGCGAAGGACATTACGAACTGCGATCGTTGCGCCGCAGCCGGCACACATTCTATGGCCGGGAGCGAGACGTTCTTCTTTATTTAAAGTTTGTTTTAAATTATAAGCCATGATAAAAACTCCTATTCTCTTACAGATAAATAACGATATACTTCGCCAAGCTCACCGGTCTTCTCCACTTCCATGAGATCTTCAAATACGGAAGTAAGACTGGCAACTGTCACGTCACGTCCACCTAAGCCGTAGCAGTAGTTGAGTGCGGTTGGGTGAAGATTCTTATTATAAAGAGCAGCCTTCACTTCGGCACCCAGAGGGCCTGTGGTTGTTTCGAAGTCTTCGGTACGATCCATGATTGCCAGATATTTGACATTCTTCAGAGCTTCTGCGATCTCTTCTGCAGGGAATGGACGGAAGAGACGGATCTTGAGGATACCGGCTTTGATACCCTTGTCACGTAAAGCATCGACAGCATCCTTGGCAGTACCGGCAGCGGAGCCGATGATCACCATAGCATAATCTGCATCCTCCAGACGGTATTCTTCAAATAAACCGTACTGACGTCCGGACAACTCAGCAAATTCCTTGGCCACATCCAGACATACCTGTTTGGCATTACGCAGGGCCTGCATCTGGGCACGACGTGCTTCGATGACATAGTTGGTTACGGCATAAGGACCGTAAGCCATGGACTCGCCGTCCTTTAAGAGATAGTGTTCCGGATCATATTCGCCGACGAAGTTCTTTACCAGATCATCTTCTAATAAAGTAATATTCTCCACAGCATGGCTGGTGATGAAACCATCCTGGCATACCATGATCGGCAGCATAACATCCGGATGCTCTGCGATACGATAAGCCTGAACCATGTTATCATAAGCTTCCTGATTATTCTCGGCAAAGATCTGGATCCAGCCTGTATTACGAGCACCCATAGCATCGGAATGATCACAGTTGATATTGATCGGACCGGAGAGGGCACGGTTTACCAGGGCCAGACAGATCGGAAGACGATCGGAGGCAGCCACATTCAGTACCTCCCACATGAGGGCCAGACCGCAGGAAGAGGTAGCAGTGATGGTACGGGCACCGGCTGCTTCGGAACCGATACAGGCACTCATGGCACTATGCTCACTCTCAACAGGAATGAACTCCGTGTCTACCTGTCCGTTTGCCACGAAGGTTGTGAAATACTGAGGGATCTCTGTGGATGGTGTGATAGGGTAAGCAGGCATAACATCAGGATTGATCTGACGCATAGCATTCGCTACTGCCTCATTACCGGATAAACGTTCTTTGATAGCCATATTATTTTACCCCCTTCATCATCTCGATTGCATGGAAAGGACATGCCTTCTCGCAGATGCCGCAGCCCTTGCAATGATCTAAATCAAACTCTCCGCGCTTACCGTTCTTTACCGGGATGGCACTGTCCGGACAGGCCGGTGCACAGAGAAGACACTGTTTACATTTATCGGCGAGAAACTTCGGAGTATCGGTTCTCCACTCGCCTGTCTTGAAGCTCTCGGAGGTTCCACCGCCTACGATGGTACATCCCAGAGAGATGTCCTGCCATTTTACATCTAATCCTAAACGACTGATATCTGATAACATTATTTTACCTCCTGTAATGCTAAGAATAATGCCTTCATATTTCCTTCGATTACCTCAGGTCTGGAAGCAAATTTATGAGCGTAAGACTTTCTCATGGATTCCAGGAAGGATTCCTCCTCCATGACGCCGGTAACCTTAACGATGGCAGCCAGCATCGGGGAGTTCGGGAAATATTTGCCCAGAGTCTCCAGAGAGATCTTACGGGCATCGATGGTATATACTCTACCCTTATATCCGTTTAACTTGGGGATGATCTCCTCCTTGGGACGAGCGGTGTTGATGACGATGGCACCCTCTTCCTTTAATCCGTCTGTCACACCAACGGAGTCGAGCAGGGTCTCGTCTACGACAACAACATAATCCGGCTCATAGATATTGGAATGAACGCGAATCTTAGTAGGACTGATTCGGTTATAAGCTGTGATTGGTGCACCCATACGCTCCGGGCCGTACTCCGGGAAGCCCTGCACATACATGCCGGTTCCGAAAGCAACGTCCGCTAACAGGAGTGCTGCAGTTTTTGCGCCCTGGCCGCCACGGCCATGCCATCTGATCTCCATTAAATCATTCATGTTATTTCTCCGTTTCTTTTTGAAATGTGTTTTCTCTGAATCTGTCTTATGTTCGGAACAATTCCATGGACTCACGCGTATCATAAAAAACTTTCATGAGGCCTTCGGCCTCTTCACAGGGCATGATGCGCGTAACGAAATTACTTCGCTGCAAGCAGCTTTCGCAATTCCTCCAGCAAAAACTTCGGATTTCTCACACATCTGCGCTCCGCTTGATGTGCAATCCTCAGTTTTTGTTGGTTCGCCATAGTCTTGAAAATGTTCGCATGTAAGCCCTGCGGGTTTACTGCGTCCATTTTCAGACCATGGACTCACGCGTATCATAAAAAAAGCCTCTACAGACACTTAGTCTGTAGAGGCGAAAATACTTCCGTGGTACCACTCTACTTGTCGCATAGGCGACCTCTCAATCCGCTGCCAACACAGCTTACCCCGATAACGGGAGGATCCCGTCCTAACCTAATGATATCAAATCTCGATAAATGATATGTTCAGCAGGATGCTTATGGGTGATGTCAATTGCGGCCTTCATACTGTCTCGCACCCTACGACAGCTCTCTGAAAAGAAGAATCCACCTTGATGTATCCCAATCATTGCTCTTCACGAGGTGTATTTTACAACTTTTATAAAGTAATGTCAATAAAAATATATTGTTTATTAATTATCATACTTTGGTTTATTAATTATCGCATTTTGTCAAAGAGATAACGTGAAGTAATTAACGTAATCTTTTCTTAAGAATGAAGCATTGACATAGTACGAAAAAATGTTATATCATCAAGTAATCAATCGATGAAACAGAAGACCTGTCTGCGTCACAGACAGATGTCACCGATGCGGCCAAAGGTCGCATGGTTTTATTTGTGAGAAAAGCACTTACAGCTATTTGGAGGTTTATATGATTTTTGGTGTAGTACTTGCCGGCGGAATCGGCAGCAGGATGGGTAATGTTGAGAAACCGAAGCAGTTTTTAACGATCGGGGATAAGCCGATCATTATCCATACCCTGGAGAAATTTTATGTCAACAGCAAGTTTGAGAAGATTATCGTATTATGTCCTGCTCAGTGGATCAATCACACGAAGAATATCGTGAAGAAGTATCTGGGCCAGGCGGATCGTGTTGTCGTGATCGAAGGTGGCTCCACCCGTAACGAGACCATCATGAATTCCATCCGTTATATTGAGAAGGAGTACGGTCTGGATGAGGATACCATCATCGTGACCCATGATTCCGTGCGTCCTTTCCTCACGCATCGTATTATCGAGGATAATATTGCGGCAGCCCTGGAATATGGTGCATGTGATACGGTAATTCCGGCATCCGATACCATCGTGGAGAGTATGAATAATACCTATATTACCAATATACCGGATCGATCCAAGATGTATCAGGGACAGACCCCGCAGTCCTTCCGAGCTGTTAAGCTGAAGGCTCTGTATGAGTCTCTCACTGAGGAGGAGAAGGATATCCTCACAGATGCCTGCAAGATCTTTGTGATCAAGGGTGAGCATGTTCAGTTGGTGGAAGGAGAGGTCTTTAATATCAAGATCACCTATCCTTATGATCTGAGAGTAGCAGAGACTTTAATCAAAGGAGAGAAATAATCATGCTGAATACAGTCTATCGCCTCGTGGCGCCAAGGCGTTTTGAGGTTGCATTTAATGATATTGATCTGAATGGAGAGCAGGTTGTGGTTCGTCCGACCCATCTGTCCATCTGCCATGCCGATCAGAGATATTATCAGGGCAGTCGTCCCCAGGAGATTCTGGATAAGAAGCTGCCTATGGCACTGATCCATGAAGGGATCGGTGAGGTTGTCTATGATAAGCTGGGTGAGTTCAAGCCGGGAGAGCTGGTTGTTATGATCCCCAATACTCCGGTGGAGAAGGATGATATTGTTGCGGAGAATTATCTCAGGAGCTCCAAGTTCCGTGCCAGTAGCTTTGATGGTTTTATGCAGGATAATGTTGCCCTGGACAGAGACCGTCTGGTCCGTCTGCCGCAGGATATCGACCGGGAGACTGCTGCCTATACGGAGATCGTTACGGTAAGTGTCTCTGCTCTGCGCCGATTTGATCGTTTTACCCATGCCAGAAAGGATGTCGTCGGTATCTGGGGTGACGGTAATCTGGGTTATATCACTGCCTTATTCTTCCACTATATGTATCCGGACAGCAGATTACTGATCTTCGGTACGGACAGAGAGAAGCTCTCTACCTTCTCCTTTGCGGATGCTACCTATCTGGTATGGGATGTTCCGGAGGATGTCGCCATCGATCATGCCATCGAGTGTGTCGGCTCCGAGGCTTCCCAGAAGGCCATCAGCCAGATCATCGACCTGATCCGTCCGGAAGGAACCATCTCTATCCTGGGCGTGTCAGAGTTCCCGATTCCAATCAATACCCGCATGGTTCTGGAGAAGGGCCTGCATATCTTCGGCAGCAGCCGCAGCGGCAGAGAGGACTTTGAGCTGACGGTTGATCTCTATAAGAAGCATCCGGAGATCCTGGGATATCTCAGTAATATCGTCGGAGCCGTGGTAGAGGTTCATTCCATCAAGGATATGACCTATGCCTTTGACCTGGATATCCGCAAGGTGATGGGTAAGACAGTTATGGTATGGAAGAAATAATATGAATTTTCTGACAAAAGATTTTTCATTTTGCTCTTGTACTATATCTGGCTTTGTGTTAGACTAAAACACAATTAAATGAAAATCGTGAGTGGTCTACATTGGTTGGATGCCTTACGGCAGACTGCGGATGGTTCACACTCTGGAGACACCCAATGGCGGGGACCGAAGGGGCAAGGAATAGCCGAAACTCTCAGGTAAAAGGACAGAGCAGGTCATGTAACATGTGATGTAGTTAAGATATGATATATGATTATAGTAAGGGATCTTCCTTTTGCGGGAGGTCCCTTTTGTTTTTTTTGTTGGATTTGTTGGTGGAATCAGAACAGCTGCCTGCAGCAAAGTAATTCCGATTCACCTTTATACTCCGTGACGCTACGTAGTCTCCCAGGAGATTTTTATGTAATTTTACGCAATATTCTATAAAAAGAGAGGGAAAGAAAAATGGATATTGGACACATTCTCGACGTGGTCGATGGGTTCGTCTGGGGACCCGTGATGCTTGTTTTACTGGTTGGTACCGGTGTGATTCTGACGATTCGCTGCCGTTTCCTGACCTGGAAGAACCTTCCTTGGGCTCTGAAGAAGACCCTGAGTAAGGAAGCCAGGATGACACATAAGGGCGAAGGTGATGTATCACCATTCTCCGCACTGACGACAGCTCTTGCTGCTACGATCGGTACCGGTAATATCGTAGGTGTGGCAACTGCCATGGTATCCGGTGGCGCCGGAGCTCTGGTATGGATGTGGATCTCCGCATTCTTCGGACTGACTTCCAAGTTCTCCGAGTGTATGCTTGCTATCAAATATCGTGAAGTAAATGAAAAGGGTGAGATGTCCGGCGGACCGATGTACACCATGAAGAAGGCTCTGAAGAATAAGACACTGGGTGCCGTTCTGGGCTGGCTCTTTGCTTTATTTGCAGTCATTGCCTCCTTTGGTATCGGTAATATGACACAGGGTAACTCCATCTCTACTTCGATTCATTCTACCTTCGGTGTATCTCCGGTTATCGTTGGCGTGATCCTTACCATCCTGGCTCTGATCATCATCTTAGGTGGTATCCAGTCCATCTCCAAGGTATCCTCCGTTGTTGTACCTGGTATGGCTGTTTTCTATGTGATCGCCGGTGTCATCGTTATCATCGGTAATATCTCCAATGTTCCTGCAGGTGTCGTAATGATCTTCAAGATGGCCTTCAGCGTAAAGGCAGTCGGTGGTGCTCTCTGTGGTAATATCGTAGCGACCATGATGAATGCTGCCAGATATGGTATCGCCCGTGGTGTCTTCTCCAATGAGGCAGGTATGGGTTCTGCAGCCATCACAGCAGCTGCTGCTACAACAGACAGCCATGTACGTCAGGGTTATATTAATATGACAGGTACCTTCTGGGATACCATCGTCGTATGTACTATCACCGGTCTCTGTATCGCAAGCTCCGGTATGCTGGGACAGATCGATCCTTCCACCGGTGAGATGTATATCGGTTCTGCTCTTACCATCGCAGCCTTCTCCACCGTACTTGGTAAGTTGGGCGGCTATCTGGTAACGATCGGTATCGCTTTATTTGCCTTCTCCACCATTCTTGGCTGGGAGTATCATGGTGAGAAAGCCTGGGAGTATCTGGTAGGCAGTCACAAGTATAATATCATCTATCGTATCGTATTCTCTCTGGTAGTATATATCGGAGCCACACAGACTCTGTCTGTCGTATGGAACTTCTCCGATATCGCCAATGCGCTGATGGCGATTCCTAACCTGATCTGTCTCTTATTATTAAGCGGCGAGATCGCAAAGGATGTCATCGACTTCCAGAAGGTGATCGATGCAGAGAAAAAATAAAATCATATATTAATATCGTTTATAAAAGAGCGCCAGCTCATTCCTCTCAAGAATGGGCTGACGCTCTTTTGTGCGTGCCGGGGGTGTGCCCCTGCTTTGCTTCGTTAAATTTTATCTATCAGATTACATTCGTCAAATAACATTAGTCGAATTTCAATCCGGCCAGAAGTGCACCGAGACCGGTGGTTGCTTCGCCGTCATCCTTGTAGGACATCTCCGGCTCCTCGATTACTTCCACAGGAGCAGCCTCCTCCAGTGCCTTCATGCTGAGACTGATCTTGCCGTCCTCTACCTTGAGAACCTTAACCTTAACCTCCTGTCCGGCTTTCAGTACCTCACCAGGGGATGCGATACGTTTCTGACTGATCTGAGAGATATGTACCAGACCATTGATGCCATCTCCGAGATCGATAAATGCACCGTAAGGCATCAGCTTCTCCACCTTACCCTCCAGGATACTGCCGGCAGCGATGGCATTGATCTTACGGGCGCGTTCTTCCTCCCGTCTCTGATATAATACTTCACGTACGGATAATACCAGACGATTCTTGACCGGATCACAGGTGATGACCTTCGCTTCCACGGTCTTGCCCAGATATTCATTGGTGTCTTCCACATATCCCAGGGATAACTGAGAGGCCGGGATGAAACCACGAAGTCCTTCCACGTAGGCGATGACACCCTTATTTACGATACCACCGATCTTTACCTCCAGAGCTGTGCCCTCTTCTAAGTATCTCTGACAAGCATCCCATGCGAGAGAGCGAGTTGCATTCTTCACGGAAAGAGCTACATTTCCCTTGCCGTCATCCTCTGCGATGACCTCTGCCTTGATCTCCTCGCCAACCTTTACGGTATGCATGGAGAAGGATGGATCATCACTGAATTCACTTCTTTTTACGATACCCTGTACATGGTAATTAAAATCCACATAAGCAGCATCTTCATCGACGATGGTGATCACACCTTCCACGATGTCGCCTTCCTTGATCGGGCGGAGAGAAGCTTCTAATTCTTTCTCAAAATCTGCCATACTTTCACTCATTTTATAATCCTCCTATGTCTGTGATGTATATACCGGCCTGTTCCGTCAGACGATAATCGTTGAATATTATATCACCGAATGCGAATTTTTGCTATCTCTTTCAGAGAAAATAGGGAAGATGGCAGGAATGCTGTCGGATGGATTGATGATTTGAACGAAAAATGTTAGAATATCCTGGAATCATTTGAATATATCTCAGTCATAGATACCCCTTCCTCTATAGGAGGGGATAGAGCAAGCCTTGAATATACAGGAGGATAAGATTATGTTAGAAGTAGGGATGACAAAGACCTTGAGTGATAGAGTAACGATGGAGAATACAGCCAGGAATCTGGGCAGCGGAAGTCTGCTGGTCTATGGCACACCGGCCATGCTGCTGCTGATTGAGAAGACAGCAGTTGCCCTGCTGGATGGTAAGCTGGAGGAAGGTATGACCTCTGTGGGTACCAATCTGAATGTGGATCATGTATCAGCAACGCCGGTCGGCGGGGAGGTATCCTGCACTGTGGCCCTCAAGGAGATCGACAGAAAGCGTCTGGTATTTGGCGTCCTGGTGGAGGATAAATGTGGTGTGATCGGTAAGGGCAGCCACGAGAGATTTCTCGTGTCAGCGGAGAAGTTCCAGGCAAAGACTGACGCCAAGCTGCAGTAAGTCCGCCGGAAGGTTGATGGAGAGAATAAAATGAGATTAAATAAATATCTGAGCGATGCCGGTGTATGCTCCAGAAGACAGGCGGATCGTCTGGTGGAGGAAGGCAGAGTCCGGATTGACGATCATGTTGCCCTTCTGGGAGAACAGGTGGAAGAGGGACAGCGTGTCTTCGTGGATGGAGAAGAGGCCATTCTTCAGCATAAGAAGATTATCCTGGCTTTCCATAAGCCTAAGGGTATCGTCTGTACGGCAGAGAAGAGAGAGAAGAACAATATCATAGATTATATTCATTATCCGGAACGTATCTATCCCATGGGACGTCTGGATAAGGAGTCGGAGGGACTGATCCTGCTGACCAATGACGGAGAGCTTATGAATGAGATCCTTCGTGCCAGAAATTATCATGAGAAGGAGTATGAGGTGAAGGTGGATCGTCCGGTCACCAAAGACTTTCTTCGCAGGATGTCTCAGGGGGTGGAGATCCTGGATACGGTGACCAGACCCTGTGAGGTCAGACAGACCGGCATGTGCAGCTTCCGTATCGTGCTGACCCAGGGACTGAATCGACAGATTCGCCGTATGTGTGAGGCTCTGGGCTATCGGGTTCGTGATCTGAAGCGTTATCGTATCATGAATATCCATCTGGGAGATCTGGAGTCAGGAAAATACCGCCAGCTGACTCCTCAGGAGTATGAGGAATTACTGCGACTGACCGGCAGAGCTCCTGCAGCAAAGGAGAATCCATTGCAGGGCTCTCGGAAGAAGATACAGAAGATGGATCAGACAGAGAAGGTAAGAGCTTCCATGAAGAAGAGATGGAAGAGTGACGGCGGGAAAGCAGGAGCTACTGAGAAGAAGAGATGGAAGGGTGACGGCGGGAAAGCAAGGTCTGCTGCGAAGAGACCATACGGGAAAGCCGGTCGATTGGAAGGAAGGCAGAAAGGAGTTCATGACAGATGACAGAAGAGAAATCCGTGAGAAATCCTAACGAACGCATGCGAGAGCTGACCAGGCTGCTGGATGCAGCAGCCAGAGCCTACTATCAGGAGGACCGGGAGCTGATGTCGAATCTGGAGTACGATGCCCTCTATGATGAGCTTCTGGCCCTGGAGCAGGAGACCGGTATCGTCTTATCCGGCAGCCCCACCCATAAGGTAGGCTATGAGATCCTCAGTGAGCTGGAGAAGGTAGCCCATGATTCGCCCATGTTATCTCTGGATAAGACCAAGAGTCCGGAGGATCTGCGCTCCTGGATCGGGGAGCAGAAGGGTATGCTCTCCTGGAAAATGGATGGGTTGACCGTGGTTCTGACCTATGAGAATGGGGAACTGGCCCGGGCGGTGACCCGTGGAAACGGAACCATAGGGGAGGTCATTACCAATAATGCCCGCGTCTTCCGCAATCTGCCCTCCCGGATTCCTTTTGAGGGACAGCTGGTTCTACGCGGTGAGGCCATCATCCATTATTCTGATTTTGATAAAATCAATGCATCCATAGAGAATGTGGATGCCAGATATAAGAATCCCAGAAATCTCTGCAGCGGTTCGGTTCGCCAGCTCAATAATGAGATTACGGCACAGAGAAATGTCTACTTCTATGCATTTGCCATGGTAAGCGCCGAGGACAGAGAGGAGAGCAATTCCATCGAGCAGAACATGCTCTGGCTTCAGGAGATGGGATTTACCATCGTTCCCTATCAGATGGTGACAGCAGATAGCATCCTGGATGCTGTGACTGCATTTTCAGAGAAGATCACAGAGAATGATTTTCCGAGTGATGGTCTGGTTCTGATCTATGATGATATCGCTTACGGTGTCAGCCTGGGAAGAACGGCCAAGTTCCCGCGGAATGCCATCGCCTTTAAATGGGCGGATGAGGAGGCGGAGACCACCTTGCTGGAGATCGAGTGGAGTCCTTCCCGCACCGGTCTTATTAATCCGGTGGCCATCTTCGAGCCGGTGGAACTGGAAGGAACCACTGTCAGCCGTGCCAGTCTTCATAATCTCAGCATCATCGAGGGACTGGAGCTGGGACAGGGAGATAAGATCAAGGTATATAAGGCCAATATGATCATTCCGCAGGTGTCGGAGAATCTGACCAAAAGCGGACACTATCCAGTGATCACCCACTGTCCTGCCTGCGGCGGAGAGACGGAGATCCGCATGGAAAATGATGTGAAGACTCTCTATTGCAGTAATCCTTACTGCAGTGCCAAGAAGATCAAGCTGCTGGGTCATTTCGTGAGCAGGGATGCCATGAATATCGATGGTATGTCAGAAGCCACTCTGACCAAGATGGCAGATCAGGGTTATATCGAAGAGCTCTACGATATCTATCGTCTGGACCGCTACCAGGAGGGCATCATAGAGATGGAGGGCTTCGGGGAGAAATCCTATCAGAAGCTGATCCGCTCCATAGAAGCCTCCCGGCAGACTCAGCTCTTCCGCTTCGTCTACAGCCTGGGGATCCCCAATGTCGGCTCCTCTAATGCCAGACTTCTATGCAAGCATTTCGGCAACTCTCTGGACAGGCTGAGAGAGGCTTCGGTAGATGAGATGATTGAAATCGACGGAATCGGGGAAGTGATCGCACAGAGCGTGAGAGATTATTTTGACAATGAGCATAATCAGAAGGTTGTCGGAGAGCTTCTGGGCTATCTCACCTTTGAGAAGGAAGAGGAGACAGAGCCGGAGACACAGACGCTGTCAGGTAAGACCTTCGTGATCACCGGATCGGTGAATCATTTTAAGAATCGTAAGGAATTAAAAGAGAAGATCGAGAGTCTGGGCGGTAAGGTGACAGGCTCCGTCACTTCGAAGACCGATTATCTGATCAATAATGATAATATGTCCTCCTCGACCAAGAATAAGAAGGCCAGGGAGCTGGCGATTGCCATCATCACAGAGGAAGAATTCCTGGAGATGCTGTAATATGTGATATAGCTTTTAACTATAACAATATATAAAATATTAATATAATAACTATATGTTGGGCAGTGATCTTATCTGTGTTATGATGATAGCAGAGGCGGGAGGATCGAAGAAGTATCCTGCCGATCACGTCAGAACGTGAAAATGAAACTGTAGTTAGGGGGAATATTCCATGCCAATTCGTATCGACGCCAATTTACCGGCCAAGAAGATATTAGAAGATGAAAATATATTTGTGATGGATTATGAGAGATCCATGAAACAGGATATCCGTCCGCTGGAGATCGTGATCCTGAATCTGATGCCTACCAAGCAGGCCACAGAGCTTCAGCTGCTGCGAAGCCTCTCCAATACGCCGCTTCAGGTGGATGTAACCTTTTTGAAGTCTGCAACCCATGAATATGCATATAAGAATGAATCTGCGACCCATATGGAGACCTTCTATACGACCTGGGATCAGATCAAGGATCATTACTATGATGGCATGATCATCACAGGTGCACCGGTGGAGACACTGGAGTTCGAGCAGGTGGATTACTGGGAAGAGCTGGTTCAGATCATGGACTGGTCACGCACCCATGTCACCTCCACCTTCCATATCTGCTGGGCAGCGCAGGCCGGACTCTACTATCATTACGGAGTCCAGAAATATAAGCTCCCGGAGAAGCTGGTGGGTATCTTTGATCATTTTACCATCCACAGAAGAACGGAGCTGATTCGTGGCTTTGACGATGTATTTAAGGCTCCGCATTCCAGATATACCGGTGTCAGAAGAGAGGATATCGAGAATAATGAGAAGCTGACCATTCTGGCGGATTCTGCGGAGGCAGGACCATTTATCATTATGGCTAAGGGCGGCCGTCAGATCTTCATCACCGGTCATCCGGAGTATGATGTGATGTCCCTCGATGGGGAATACAGACGAGATGTGGCCAAGAATCTGGATGTGATTCCTTTCCCGAAGGGATATTATAAGGACGATAATCCTAACCGTGGCCCGGTCAAGTCCTGGCGTTGCCATGCCAATACACTCTACACCAACTGGTTGAATTATTATGTCTACCAGATGACAACCTACGATATTAATGAGATCGCCAATATCGAGTGGGAGGATGCCATCGACGAATAGGAGGCGAACGAGGAAGAAAAAGGTACGAGGCCGGAGAACACTTCTGTGTTCTTCCGGAAGCGTACCTTTTTCGCACCGAAGTCCTCCCACCGGTGTGAGAGATACTGTGGAAAGAAGCCTGCCTTTATATCCAACGGATACCATATATAAAACACAGCTAAGACCATTAGGACAAAAGGAAGCTTACTAAAACAAAGATGGCAGGATTCCATCAATCACATCGATGAAAACCTGCCGGTTAAGGGCGGGCTGTGAAGCCCTCTTATTCTTTATTCTTCTTCTAATTTCTTATAAAGCTTCTCTGCGATGGAGTCCGGTACGAAATCCCGGATCTCTCCGCCGAACTTCGCCACGTCACGTACCATACTGGAGCTGACGCAGGAATAATCGATATTACATGGGAAGAACATGGTCTCCACAGATGGAGCAATCTTCTTATTGGCATGCGCATTCATTAATTCGAACTCGAACTCACCGCCGGTGCGGATTCCTCTTAATATGACATTGGCCTTCTGCTCCACTGCAAAATGCATCAGGAGACCGTCAAAGGAGACAACCTCCACGTTAGGAATGTCAGAGGTGACTTCCTCGATCATCTGCTTTCTCTCCTCTGTGGTAAAGAGTGGCTTCTTGGAGCTGTTGGTCAGCAGTCCGACAACAACAGTATCGAAGATGGTGGATGCTCTTCGGATGACATCAAGGTGTCCCCGGGTCAGCGGATCAAAGGTACCTGGATAAATTGCTTTGCTCATAATTACTCTCCCCTTATCTATCTTATGTGTAATGGTATCTCCTGATACCTTCCTGTGTGTAAATTCATAAAACGACGAAACCTTTAGTATTATGTCATAATTCCCGAAGAATCGTCAAGGCAAAAAGGGCAAATTCCTCTGATAAATACTGTACATTTTCCAGGAGATAAGTTAAAATGTGGAAGATGATAAGAATATGATATATATCACGCTTTAAATGTCAACTGCTTGCTATAGATCGTCATGTCCGGATGGAATGAGATGGTCGTATGGGAGGAAGAGGTTCGGATATCTTCCTTATATAATAAATATACTAAAACAGGATAAAGCAATCAGAATATGCCGGAGGAGAAGAAGGATGATAAAAGATAAGAAGAAAAAGATGGTGATTGGTGTGACCGGCGGTACCGGATGTGGTAAGACAGCGGTCATGCAGCTGCTGGAGGAGCGCTTTCATGCGGGACTGATCATTGCAGATAAGGTGGGACATGAACTCATGGCACCGGGCGGTGCGAATTATCAGGAGATCGTCGCTTATTTCGGCGAAGATATTCTGGCGGAGGATGGACAGATTGACAGAGCCAGACTCTCTGCCATCGTATTTGCAGATAAGGAGAAGCTGGATAAGCTCAACAGCTTCTCCCATCCGAATATCGAGAAGGCCATCGTTAAGAAGCTGGATGAATTACAGGAGGATGACAGCGTGCCTTTTATCGCCATGGAGGCAGCCCTTCTGATCGAGTGCGGATTTAAAAAATATCTGGATGAGCTCTGGTATGTCTATGCAGATGAGGAGACCAGGATCGAGCGACTGATGAAATATCGTGGCTACAGCGTGGAGAAGAGCCGCTCCGTCATGAAAAATCAGCTGAAGGAGGAAGAATATCTCCGTAACAGTGAGAGAGTGATTGATAACAGCGGATCCGTGGAGGAGACTTATCAGAAGCTGAAGGAAATCTTCGACGGAGATCTGAAGGATCTGTATAAAGCCTGATCCTGCTTCAGAGAGAAGAGCAGGGAGAGAAGACAGTTGGCAGGCAGAAGCTGCGATAAGACGGGAAATGAATAGAAAACAGAGATAGAGATAAGTGATATAGGGAGAAGAAGTATGGCATATGTAGAGGTGCGTAATGTAAGGATTGGGGAAGGCAGTCCCAAAATCTGTGTCCCCATCGTCGGCAGGAGCAGAGAAGAGATACTGGCAGAGGCTGCTACATTCGATCAGCTTCCGCTGGATCTGGTTGAGTGGCGTGTGGACTGGTATGAGGATGTGATGGATACAGAGAAGCTGCTGGCTACAGCGGCAGAGCTTCGTGAGATCCTGAAGGATCTCCCGATCTTACTGACCTTCCGCACGGCCCGGGAAGGAGGAGAGAAGGCTATCTCCCCGGAAGACTATGCCGGACTGAATAAGGCAGTGGCAGCATCGGGTTATGTGGATCTGATCGATGTGGAGGCATATAGCGGAGAGGAGATCGTAAAAGAAATCATCACGGCAGCCCATGAGGCAGGCGTGAAGGTAGTCGCATCCAATCATGATTTTGCCAGAACACCGGATAAGGACGAGATCGTCAGAAGACTCTGCTATATGCAGGACTTAGGAGCAGATCTTCCTAAGATTGCTCTTATGCCGCAGAATAAGCAGGATGTGCTGACTCTGCTGTCAGCGACAGAGGAGATGGCAAGATGTCATGGAGAGACGCCGGTCATCACCATGTCCATGTCTGCGGCCGGCGTGATCAGCCGCCTGTGCGGGGAGTGCTTTGGCTCCGCCCTCACCTTCGGTGCAGCGACAAAGGCTTCTGCGCCGGGACAGATCGGAGTCCGTGATCTGAAGACGGTTCTGGAGATTCTTCATGGCAGTCTGTGATATCTTGTACTTCATGTGAAAGTTCACCAATATGCAGAGAAGATTTCTCATTAAGGATTGTACTTTTGGACAAGCATGGGACTTTGTATGTTGACTTGATATTTTATTTTTGTTAAAATGATGAAGAAGTATAAGAGATTCAAGTGAAAGAAATGAATTATGCACATTTTTTCTACTATTTCTTATTTGTTTTTTTATATGGAATTGTGTATAATTGATTAAAATAGACTTGTATAGCTATTTATTTGTATGCATGATGTTATGATTCCGGCATCATGGATACCCATTCTGATAATAAAGCATTATCCCTTGCCTCACAAAGGGATAGGAAGCCTTTATTTTATAAACATAAACTCTCATATGAGGAGTTTGGGTAAAGTAACATACCGATTGAAAAAAGGAGGAAACACAATGAATATTCTTGTTTGTGTAAAACAGGTTCCGGATACTAACGAAATTAAAATTGATCCGGTAAAAAACACACTGATTCGTCAGGGCGTACCTTCCATCGTTAACCCATTCGACGGTTACGCATTAGAAGCTGCTGCCAGAATTAAAGACAAAGATCCTGAGACAAAGATTATCGTTATGTCCATGGGACCGGAACAGGCTAAAGCTGCATTAAAAGAGTGTGTTGCTATCGCTGCTGACAAAGCTTACCTCGTAAGCGGACGTAAGTTCGGTGGATCTGATACATTAGCTACTTCTTACATCATCGCTAACGCTGCTAAGATGATCGAAGAAAAAGAAGGTATCAAGTTTGATATGTTCTTCTTCGGAAAACAGGCAATCGACGGTGATACAGCTCAGGTTGGTCCTGAAGTTGGTGAGCACCTTGGATTACCTCAGGTTACATACGGTCTTGAAGCTGAAGTTGATGGCGACATGATCAAAGTTAAGAAAGAAGTTGACGGCGGTGTTGAAATCGTTGGATGTCCTATCCCTTGTGTTGTTACATTCACAAAACCATCCTTCGATCCTCGTTTCCCAACTATCAAACGTAAATTAGCTGCTAACCGTGCTCAGATTCCTGTAATCTCCGATGAAGAGCTCGTTCTTGACGAGACTATGATCGGTCTTAAGGGATCACCTACACGCGTTAAATCCACACACGTTCCACAGAAGAAATCCGGCGGTCTTAAGATTGCTGCAGAGACACCTGAAGATTCCGCTAAACAGCTTTATGCTGCATTAAGCGACGCTGGTGTATTATAATCAGACGGAGGTAAGTATAAATGGAAGCTAAAACAAAAGACATGCTCGTTGTCGTTGAAACTAACGAAGACGGTACTGCAAAAAACGTTGGTATTGAATTGCTTACTCCTGGTAGAGAAATCGCTACAAAACAGGGTGGCGCTTTAGCAGCAGTTATCATTGGTAACAATGTTCAGGCTGCGATCGATGATGTTAACGCTCATGGCGCTGACAAGATCATCGTTGTTGAAGGTGAAGAATATGCTCACTATACAACAGATGCTTACAGATTAGCATTAATCGCTGTTATCGAAAAATATGCTCCAACATCCATGATGATCGGTGCTACAAATAACGGTCGTGACCTTGCTCCACGTGTATCCTGCTACTTAAAGACCGGTCTTACAGCTGACTGTACAGGCGTTGACCTTGACGAAGCTACAGGCAAAGTTGCATGGACACGTCCTACATTCGGTGGTAACCTTATGGCTACTATCCTCTGCCCAGACAGCTACCCACAGATGGGTACTGTACGTCCTGGCGTATTCAAAAAAGGCGAAGAAGTTGCTCCTCATGCTGAGATCATCAAAGAAGACATCCATGTTGCAGCAGCAGATATCCGTACAACTCTGATCGAAGTGATTAAAGAAGAAGGCGGAGAGAACGTTGACCTTGAAGGCGCTGATATCATCGTATCCGGTGGCCGTGGCGTTGGCGGACCAGAAGGTTTCGATACTATCAAATTATTAGCAGACGCTATGGGTGGTGTAGTTGGTGCTTCCCGTGCAGCAGTTGACGCTGGCTGGATCGGACACGCTCATCAGGTAGGCCAGACTGGTAAGACAGTTGGTCCTAAGATCTATGTTGCTTGTGGTATCTCCGGTGCTATTCAGCACGTTGCTGGTATGAGCGGATCTGACTGTATCGTTGCTATCAACAAAGATGCAGATGCTCCTATCTTTGATATCGCTGACTACGGTGTTGTTGGTAACCTCTTTGATGTTATCCCTGCACTTGCAGCAGAATTCAACAAATAATATTACATATTCATTGTATTAAATATGTTACATCTCATAATCTGCAGCTGTTAACAGCTGCAGATTATGTAAACTTTATACGCATTTTTGACATCTTATCTGTCGTTTTTGTGCGATATATAAGAAAAATTATCTTTTTACTGATTTATATATAACTTTGTGTTATAATATAAATGTCCTTAAAGATGTGTAGAATTATGGGAAGAGGTTCTATGCAGGGGGAAGATCCTAGTCGAATTTATTGTTTTATGTAAGAAAGGAATTATTATGGATTTTAAATTTAATGAAATCGAACAGGAAATTTTAGGAATGCTTGACGACTATTGTAAAGCAGAAGTTGGCCCAAAAGCTGCAGAGATCGATGATACAGAACGTTTCCCAGAAGAGACATGGCATGGTCTTGCTGAGATGGGTATGATGGGTGTACCATTCCCGGAAGAGTACGGCGGAGCTGGCCTCACATACGTTAACTACATTGGTGTTTGTGAAAAATTAGCTTACTACTGCGCTACAACATCCGTTATGGTTTCCGCTCATACATCTCTTTGTACATGGCCTATCTTCAATTTCGGTACAGAAGAACAGAAACAGAAATATTTACCAGATCTTTGCTCCGGTGCTAAGCTTGGTGCTTTCGGTCTTACTGAGCCAGGTGCAGGTACAGACGCTGCTATGCAGAAGACAGTTGCAGAAGATAAGGGCGACTACTATCTGATGAATGGTTCCAAGATCTTCATCACAAACGCTGGTTATGCTGATATTTTCGTAGTATTCGCTATGACAGATAAATCTCTTGGTAACAAGGGTATCACAGCATTCATCCTTGAAAAAGGTATGGAAGGCTTCTCTGTAGGCGCTCATGAGAAGAAGATGGGTATCCGCGGATCATCCACATGTGAGCTGATCTTTGAAGACGTTAAGGTTCCGAAGGAGAACGTACTCGGTGGCGTAGGCAAAGGCTTCAAGGTTGCTATGATGACACTTGACGGTGGTCGTATCGGTATCGGTGCTCAGGCTCTTGGTATCGCTCAGGCAGCTATCGATGAGACAGTAAAATATACAAAAGAACGTATCCAGTTTGGTAAACCTATCTGGAAGTTCCAGAATACTCAGTTCCAGTTAGCTGATATGCAGGCAGAATTAGACGGTGCTCGTCTCTTAATCTACCGTGCAGCACAGGCTAAAGAGGATCATGAACCTCACAGCCACCTTGCAGCTATGGGTAAACTGAAAGCTTCTGAAGCAGCAAGTGATATCACAAGAAGATGTCTCCAGTTAATCGGTGGTTACGGTTATACAAGAGAGTATCCTTTCGAAAGATTTATGCGTGATGCTAAGATCACAGAAATCTACGAAGGAACATCTGAAGTTCAGAGAATGGTTATCGCTGGCTGGATGGGTGCTACAAAATAGTCTCATATTAAGACAGAATATAATAAACCATATATATATGGCGCAGTACCGTAAGGTGCTGCGCCTTTCTTATTGGAGTAATTCCTTTCTGCCGGACCTCTGAGAATATTTCATTGCAGGATACTTGATTTGAGGATAGAATAAAGAAAATAGCTGTCGAGGCCGAATCTGATAGAGACTATCTTATGATTAAGAGAAAACAGACAGGCCTATGATTGGAAAGAGGAGAGTCAGGACTAGTGAATAGAGAAGAATTGATTCATCAGATTCAGGAATATATCCCCTGGAATGAACAGGAGGAGAAGGATAAAGAGCTTATACTGGAAGAATTGCTCCATGGATCAAACATATTTTACAGAGAAGATAAGACAGGTCATATGACAGCCTCCGCCTGGGTGGTAAATCCGTCCAGGGATAAGGTTCTCATGGTATATCATAATATCTACGACTCCTGGTCCTGGCTGGGAGGTCACGCAGATGGAGAAGAAGATCTGCTTCATGTCGCCATGAAGGAGGTCTGTGAGGAGAGCGGGCTGTCACAGGTGAGCCCCATCTCTGATAAGATATATTCCCTGGAAGTCCTGACCGTGGATGGACATGAGAAGAAGGGTCGCTATGTGTCATCCCATCTGCATTATAATATTACCTATCTGCTGGAAGCTGATGAAGAGGAAGTCCTGCGGATTAAGGAAGATGAGAATAGTGCTGTTGCCTGGTTCACCTTACAAGGAGCGATCGATGCCTCCACGGAGCCATGGTTTCAGCAACGGATCTATCGTAAACTGAACGAGAAAATTATTACATTTCACAGATAGACAGAACTTACAAAAAAATAAGGATGCAAGCCAGCAAGCTGTCTTGTTCCACATCGTATGATACCCATCAGATGAGCCTGAGGCTTATTTATCAATAGAATCGAGGAGTAATAGAGGATGAAGTGCCCATATATGAAGAAATGTGGCGGATGCCAGAATATCCATCTGCCATACCAGGAACAGCTTAAGAAGAAAGAAGAGACTGTGAGACATTTGCTGAAAGGATATGGGAAGATAGAACCCATCCTGGGGATGGAGGATCCCTATTATTATCGCAATAAGGTACATCATGTGGTCTGTCAGGATAAAAAAGGTATCGGTTATACCGGAATCTATGAGGAGAAGTCTCATCGAGTAGTCAGAATCGATGAGTGTCTGATCGAAAATAAGAAGGCCGATGAGATCTGCGCATCCATCGCCTCCCTGATGAAGTCCTTCAAGATGAAGGCATATAATGAGGATACAGGTTATGGCTTCCTGCGTCACATCCTGATCCGAACCGGCCATGCCACCGGACAGATTCTGCTGGTGCTGGTTGTGGCATCCCCGGTCTTTCCATCCAAGAACAACTTCGTAAAAGCTCTGCGCAAGCTGCATCCGGAGATCACCTCCATTGTGGCCAATATTAACAATCGCGGCACCAGTATGATCTTAGGCGAGAAACAGCAGGTACTCTATGGCAAGGGCTATATCGAGGATATCCTATGCGGCAAGAGATTCCGCATCTCACCCAAGTCCTTCTATCAGATCAATTCTGTCCAGACAGAGGTCCTCTATGGCAAAGCCATCGAATATGCAGGACTCAGTGGCAAGGAGACTGTCATCGATGCCTACAGCGGAATCGGTACCATCGGTATGGTTGCCAGCGACCACGCCAGAGAAGTGCTTAGTATTGAATTAAATGGGGAGGCAGTCCGCGATGCCGTAGCCAATGCGAAGATGAACAAGATTGGCAATATCCGCTTTGTCAAAGCGGATGCCGGAGACTACATGGTCAGGATGGCTGCTCAAAAGCAGAAGGCTGATCTGGTCTTCATGGATCCTCCACGCGCCGGAAGTGATAAGCGCTTCATCGAGTCGGTGGTTAAGCTGGGCCCGAAGAAGGTAGTCTATATCTCCTGTAACCCGGAGACCCTGAAGAGAGACCTGGGTATGTTTGTATCGAGAAATTATAAAGTAGAGAAGATCCAGCCGGTAGATATGTTCCCGGGGACTTCCAGTATAGAATGTGTATGCTTGTTAACGAAGCGCAATGCATAGACGGATAAATTTAGTCTTTCCTTTCGAAAATCTCTATGTTAAGATGAAGGAAAGACAGCGATAGTATCTGTAGATCTACAGTTGACATCTCAGGAAGAAGGAGGGACCTCTTATGAAGACAATTATTACGATATCCAGAGAGTTTGGTGCCGGTGGTTCAGAGATCGGACGCAGATTATCGGAAGTCCTGGGCATAGAATATTATGATAAAGATATGGTAATGCGTACCGCTTTGATGGATCCCAAGCTGGATTCCAAGATGGTAAATGAATGGGAGAATCGTAAGGCATCTCCTCTGTCCAGGCTGACCGGTCTGTTTGATCAGTATACCAAACCCATGGATGATCATATCTGGGAGGCCCAGAAGAAGGCTATCTATGATATGGCCAATAAGGAGAACTGTATCATCGTGGGACGGAATGCCAATTATCTGCTGTCGGATTATGATCATGTTTTCCGCGTTTTCGTCTATGCAGATATCGACTGGCGTGTGAACAGACTGAGTCAGATGACACCGGATCTGTCCAGGGAAGAGATCCTGTCTAAAACCAGGAAGATTGATGCCATCCGTAAGAAAAACTGCGAATTCTATGTCGGCAAGAAGTTCGGAGATAGCAAGGGATATGATATGACTCTGAATATCGGCAGGATCGGGATAGAAAAAGCCGTGGAACTGATCCTCAAGGCCATGGAAGATTAATCTGCAGATTTGTGGATTTCCGGTCGGAAAATACATACGAATAATATATACGAATAATACATACGAATAATAAGGTTCCCGCAGACACAAGGAAGATGTGATAGGATCACAATGTCTGCGGGAATCTTTTCTTTCTATATGGATGATATCTTCTTATTTTCAGAAATTGGTATAGATGTCGATGGTTCTGCTGGAACAGCCGGAATCATAGACCTTACCCTTCTTGCCAAAAGGCGTCTTCACTACCTTTCCTCTGTGGAATCTGCCTGAGGCAACACAGATATAATTATCCTTATCACAGACATAGCCGTGGCTATCCACATGTCTGCCCGGGATGTGTAATCCGCGTCCGCGGAGGACCTTCTGAGAGTACCAGGTGTAGCGGAAGCCATGATAATGGATCACGCCTTTTCGCTTCAGCTGATAGGAAGAATAGAGCTTTTTGGTCATGGCAGCTGCCGGGCGCTTGGTGCTGAGCAGCTTATTATAGACGAAATAATATTTTTTATTGATCAGGACGATGGCCCAGGATTTATTTCTTACTCTACCCACTCGGGTGATCTTCTGGCCGAATTCCTTCTCAGCGGAGGAGACTGCCTTATAGTATTTGCTGGGACCGGTACGGATGGTATCGATGTCATCCTTGGCATAGGTGGTTTCCTTCTTGTAAGGACAGCTGTAGATGACCTGGCCCTTGGCCTTGACTTCCAGGGTATTGGTCGCTTTATTCAGCACAACCTTCACCTTTACCACCTTATTGGCCTTGCTGGTCTGCTTGGCCTGCAGGTCTCTTTTCATACCTAAGCCACATAATAATAGAATGACACAGAATAAGATTAAGCTTTGGATAGGGATTCTTTTTTTCATATTTTCTACCTCATGAGTTATTAAAATAAAATGTAACAATTATGTAATAACTTTTAAATAATTGTAACATAAATGCGGAAAAATGCAATAAAAAAATAGAAAAAGAGAATTTTGTATGATATATTTTCCGGGATGCCAGTCAAATCTGTCCAAATATATACAAGTTTGTGCCATAGATTATCCTTATCAGTTGAAAGAAAACATGATATGATATTGGCAGAAGACAGATTTTACATAGAATCAGGAGGGGCAGTATGCGTGATTATAGCAATTTATATGATGTGATTATCATTGGTGGCGGACCGGCCGGACTGACGGCAGCGCTCTATGCTGCCCGCGCCAAGGAACGTGTTCTGGTTATAGAGAATGGAGAGTTTGGCGGTCAGATCGCTCTGACAGCCAAGGTTGTGAATTATCCGGGAGTCCGCCCCTGCAGCGGCAGAGAGCTGGCGGAGTATATGGAGGAACAGGCCAGAGATTTCGGGGCGAAGCTGATCTATGCCCAGGTTCGATCTATGGAGCTTGAGGGTAAGATTAAGAAGATTGTGACAGATAAGCATGAATATCAGGCCCTGTCTGTGATTCTGGCGGCAGGTGCCGTACCGAGAAGTGCAGGCTTCGAGGGGGAGCAGGAATTTAAGGGCAGAGGCGTAGCTTATTGTGCCACCTGTGATGGGGCGCTCTTTGCAGGCTGTGAATTATTTGTTATCGGTGGCGGTCTGTCAGCTGTGGAGGAGGCTATCTTTCTGGCTTCCTATTCCGACCATATCACATTGGTGGTCAGAGATCATGACTACAGCTGTGCAAAGACGGTATCCGATAAATTAAAATTATATCCGGGGATCCGCACCTTATTCCACACAGAGATCATCAAGGTATCCGGGCAGGATATGATCGATCAGGTCACCTTAAAGGATAAGAATACCGGTAAGGTATGGACCGTGAGGGCAGAGGAGCCACCATATGGAGTCTTCGTCTTTGCAGGTTATGAGCCCAATACAGCCTGGCTGCCGGCAGGGCTTGCCAGGAATCCGGAGGGTTATCTGATCACGGATGAGGAGTGCAGGACTAATATCGAAGGAGTCTCTGCAGCTGGTGATATCCGAAGAAAGTCTCTGCGTCAGGTTGTGACAGCAGCCTCCGATGGAGCAACCGCAGCGGTGGCTCTGGAGGATCGGATCCGTTCCCTTCATCAGGAGATGAATATTCCGGCTCTGGTTAAGGGAGATAGCGGTATCATGTCCGAGATTGCAGAGAGAGGTATCCTTCGTCTCTGGCTGGATGATAGTAAGCTGGCGGAAGAGATGGTTACATTTTTTGAGGAAGAAGAAGCACTCGGAGAGAGAGTGGATATAGAGATTCGCAAGGAGAAGCCGGAAGGCATGATCCTGCCATCGATCGAGATCTGCCGGGCGGATGGATCGAGCAGCGGGATTCATTTCCATGCTGTTCCTAAGGGATTGGAGTGGAACTCCTTCCAGATGGCCCTGTTCAATGTACTGGGACCGGGACAGAAGCTGGATAGCCAGACCTTAACCCGTATCCGCAGCATCGATCATCCGATTGCTCTCAAGGTGATTGCTACCCTGACATGTGGCAACTGTCCGGCGACGGTGATGGCAGCCTGCCAGATCGCCGCTCTGAATGAGAATGTCTCCGTCGAGATCTTCGATATCGTACATTTCCGTAAGCTGCGCTTCAAGTACCATGTCATGAGCGTGCCGATGCTGATCATCGATGAGGACCGCCAGATTGTTGGTAAGATGTCCGTCGAGGAGATGCTGGATGCTCTGGGTGCATAAGGGATGAATCGACATAAGTCAGCAAAACTGACTTGAATCTGATGACAGGACGCAGGAACGAGTCCTGATAATAGAATAAGGCGTTTTGAACTCCTTTTACAGGCAGGTCTTTGCGATTTTCTTCGCGGGGACCTGCTTTATATTTTGCCGAAAAAACCCTACCAATAATTCTATAAATATGAGTCATGAATATTCCAAATGCAGGAAAAGTTCGGATGCTATAATAGTATAAATTAGGACGATTATGTCCTGAGAGGTGTGGAAGAGGACGAGTCTTCTTTCTTCTTATTTGGAGGGGGACATTATGGAGAAACCGGCAAAATGGGAATTTTTTAAGGGGACCAGGGACAACTGGTTCTCCCATCCAATCTATAATTGGATGGACCCGCAAGAATTTAAAGAATATAAGATCTTACATGAGAGATGCCGGCCTGAATTAGTGCGTCAGGTGCTGGCACCTTTTCTGAATATTATGGCCATGACCATTCGCTTTTATGAGGAGGGGACTTATCAGGAGCCCGGCAAGCCCTTACTGACAAATGTGCCGGCCTTTTATCTGATTCGTTTTAAGCAGATTCTGTCAGATCGGCATACGGCAAATATCAAGCTATTCCTTCCTTTAAAATGGAATGAGCGCTTCATGGGTATCGCCGGAGCCGGATCCAATCTGGAGACAGACTGGGATAAGGAGCAGACCACCAATCTGACCTCCTGGCCCATGGCGGTGCGAAATGGTTTCGCCTGTGTGGTAAATGATGGGGCAACCGGTATGTTCGTTGATGCGACCTGGGGCTTTAAAGCAGATCATAGTCTGGAGTGGGATATGATCGAGCATTGGGCTTACTCCGGAACCCATGTGGTGACCCAGGCGGCCAGGAAGGTCGTGGAAGCGGTGTACGATCAGCCAATCTATAAGAGCTATATGCATGGCACATCCGGCGGTGCCAGACAGATCATGGCAGAGGCACAAAGATACCCACAGGATTATGACGGTCTCTGGGCCGACGGACCATTATTTGATTATTATAATATGATGTTTTCCTGTCTCTGGGCAGCCCTGGTATATTTTAATGAAGACCATAAGGTATCCCTGGTCAAATATCAGGCAGTGAAGAACTATGCCAGAAGCCATGCCGATGAATTAAGTGGTTCTTTTGATATGGCAGAAGAATCCTGGCAGAGATTCCTGAGACAGATCCGTCATCTGTATACCTCCGACGGGCCGATCAATGAGGAAGACCTGCGTGTCATGGTCAAGGTCTGGAACGGACCGGTCTTATCCGATGGCACCAGGATCACCTATGGCTTCGGACCGGAGATCACCCAGTGGCCGGTAGGTCCGAGACAGTTCGGTTATCTGAGAATCAAGGAGAATGGAGAACCATCCCTGATTCCATTTGCTCTGCAGCTGTTCCGCTGGATGGTCCGGGATCCGGAGTGGGATTTCCGTACCTGTACTTATGCACAGTTTGAAGAATTATATTGGGCTCATAAGTCGGAATTTGAGAAATATTCTACCTATGAGACAGATCTGCGCCAGATGGCTGGCCGGAATGGTAAGCTGATCATCACCCATGGCACCGGAGATCACATCGTTCCGAATCGCCTCTCTCTGGAATATTATAAGAAGGCTTCTGCTTATTTCTCTTCGGAAGAAGAGATGAAGAAGTATATCCGTATCTTCTTCCCACGCTTTGGCGGGCATGCCCTCTATGACTGGGACGGGCCCAATGTGACCAATGCCTCCGGTTTCCGTGCACTGATGGCCTGGGTGGAGCAGGATCAGGCACCGGAGTATCTGGAGACTCTGAATTATGATTTTATGAAGGATCAGGTGATCAGGGAAGGAAGAGTAGAGGTCTATTCCATGACTTAATTCCGTAAGGCCTGTCATAATCCTGTGGTGCGATGTAAGTATCGAGGGTGTTTCTTATGATGATTCGGAGGTCTGATTTGACAGAATAGAGAAAACAGCGGAAGAGGAAGGAAGGGATTCCCATGAAAGAATTAATCTATGCCCGGCCGGAAGAGGTCGGCATGTCAGCAGAAGGCCTTGGCTATATCGATGATGCCATGCAGCGGGCCATCGAGGAGAAGGTCATGAAGGGGATGGTTACTCTGGTGGCCAGACATGGTAAGATCGTGCAGTTTAAAGCCTATGGAGAGGCGGAGGAAGGGATTCCCATGAAGACTGATGCTGTCTTCCGTCTGGCTTCCATGTCCAAGACGGTCGGTGGGGTGGCACTCATGCAGCTTTATGACCGGGGTCTGGTGATGCCATCGGACCCGATCTCCGACTATATACCGGCATTTGCCGACAGTATGGTGGCAGAGCTGTCAGAGGATGGCGAGATCCGCCTGGTCAGACCGAAGCGGGAGATTACTATCCATGATCTTTTAACGATGCGGTCCGGCATCACACCGATCAACCGGGCTTATGAGACCGGAGATCCGGTAAAGATCTACTGTGCGGATCGCTATAAGGAGGCAGGGATCATCGATACCATGCATCCCCTGGAGGAAACCATCGAGGATGTCTGCCGTAAGATTGCAGGTCTGCCTCTGGCTGCTCAACCGGGCAGTCGATGGGATTATAGTAATCTGAGTTCGGTGATTCTGGGCAGGGTCGTGGAGATTGTTACAGGACAGGATCTGGATCATTATCTTGGTGAGCATATCTTCGAGCCCCTTGGTATGACAGAAACCGCTTTCTTCCCATCGGAGGATCTGTGTCAGAGGATCCCGGCGGTCTATGCCTGTGGCAGTATGGAGAGACTGGAGGGCCTGGATCTTCCGGGCACCGACGATACCAGACTGGCTCTGGGACCGGCCAGAACCTACTATAATATCGCGGCAGGACTTCATGGTACCGTCCTGGACTACTACCGTTTTGCCGATATGTTACGCTGCCGGGGGATGTGCGGTGATCAGAGGATCCTCAGCCGTAATGCAATACAGCTTATGACACAGAATCATATCGGTCCGGAGAGAACCTATATCTATGGTCACGGCTGGGGCTATATGATGAATGTGCAGGTTGATTATAATACCATGTTTAATTACATGGGGCTGGGTTCCTATGGCTGGCATGGCTACTGGGGCAGTGTCTATAATGTCTGGCCGGAGGAGGACCTGATCGCCATCATGATCTCACAGGTGTCACCGGTTCTGCCATCCTGGAAACCACAGGAACGCTTTTTAAATATTGTGGCAAATTCTTTATTATAGCTTATGGTAGCTTTCTTCTGAGCCAATCAGAGCCAGGCAGAGAGTGAATGCATCCGTATAGAGAATGATTTGAAAATGAGGGGGAAATATGAAGAATCATACATTTTATCATAAGATAAAAAAATATATCGCTTATACTTTGATTGCTTGCATGGCAGTTGGCTGCGCAGCATGCGGATCTTCCGGAACGAGCGACAGCGAAGAGCAGACGGAGGCGCAGATGGATGTCTCTGTCAGCGATAAGGGAGAGGAAGTCCATGAGGATTTCAGCCAGAATGTCAATGTCAATCGCGCCAGTACCTATGCGAAAAATGAACTGGAGCTTCCGGTCAGCGGGATCGGCAGACAGATTACAACAGATGTGAAGGCAGCGGAGGATTATAAGATCGTGGTTATGACCAGGAATTCCACCAATCCTTACATGATCGGTATGTGGTCCGGCGGACAGCAGGCCGGCCAGGACCTGGGATGTCAGGTAGAGACTCTGTCACCATCTACTCAGGATGCCATCGAGGAACAGATCAGTATCATGGAGTCCATGATGGAGGAAGGGGTGGACGGCTTTGTCATCCATCCTTCGGATTCCAAGGGCATCCAGCCGGTCATTGATATGGCCAATGAGAAGGGTATCCCGGTGGTTGCCATCGGTACTGCACCGGAGACCGGTGCATTTATGAGAACCGGAGTCGATTATTATGAGACCGGTTATCTGGTAACCAAAGAACTCTGCGAGGCAGCAGGCGGTACAGGCAAGGTCGTGGTACTGGAAGGCCCTGCCGGTGTACAGAACATGGAAGAACGTAAAGCCGGTATCCTGGATGCGGTGGCAGAGTATCCGGACATGGAAGTGGTTGCATCCCAGACGGCGAATTGCAAACGTACGGAAGGCATGCAGGTCATGGAGAACCTTCTGCAGAATGCCAAGGTCTCTGATGGTCTGACTGTCGTTGCCAGCTGTAATGATGAGATGGCACTGGGTGCGATTCAGGCGCTGAAAGCACAGAATATCGAGGGAGTTTATGTCGGTGGAGCCGATGCTTCCAAGGATGCCTCCCAGGCTGTGCAGGATGGAGACCTATACTGTACCTATAATACAGACCCTTATGGTTCCACCTATCTGGCAGTCACTTATCTGGTTCAGTATCTGAATGATGGCAGTCTGCCGGAAGAGTATTTCATTCCATTTCCTTCGGAGAGACATGATCCGCTGATCACAGCGGACAATGTGGATGATTATATCGAGAATTACCGCTGGTTTGAGTAAATTTTCGATGATTTGAAAATCAGAAGCAATGATACGCAGATAGAATAGTATAAGAGATATGAAAAAAGAAGCTATTTTACAATTGAATTCTATATCGAAGACCTTCCCCGGGGTTCGGGCATTGGAAGACGTGGACTTCGCCCTCTACCCTGGGGAAGTCCATATTCTGGCCGGAGCCAATGGTGCAGGAAAGAGTACCTTGATCAAATGTATCCTGGGTATCTATCAGCCGGAGGCAGGTCAGATTCTCTATAAAGGACAAGAGATTTCTCTCCGCAACAGCAGGCAGGCGATGGATCTGGGGATTGCGGCGGTCCATCAGGAGCTGACCATGATTCCCTATCTGGATGTCGCCAGCAATATCTTCTATGGCCGGGAGCCCATGCTGGGCAGATCTCCTCTGATTGCTTCCCGTCAAATGTACCGGGAGGCCGGAGAGATTCTGGCAAGATTACATTGCCAGCATATGGACCTGCATCAGGTGGCAGCCGGACTTAGCATCGCGGATCAGCAGATGATCGAGATCGCCAAGGCTCTGGTGACAAAGCCGGAGATCATCATACTGGATGAACCGACGACCAGTCTGACGGCACAGGAAGTTGCCTTCCTCTTTGAACAGATTCGGGTCCTGAAGGAGCAGGGGATCGCCATCCTTTTTATTTCTCATCGTATGAGTGAGATAAGGGAGATCGGAGACCGTATTACCATCCTGAGAGATGGGCATCTGGTGGATTCCTGCCTTCCAAGGATGCCTCCCAGGCTGTGCAGGATGGAGACCTATACTGTACCTATAATACAGACCCTTATGGTTCCACCTATCTGGCAGTCACTTATCTGGTTCAGTATCTGAATGATGGCAGTCTGCCGGAAGAGTATTTCATTCCATTTCCTTCGGAGAGACATGATCCGCTGATCACAGCGGACAATGTGGATGATTATATCGAGAATTACCGCTGGTTTGAGTAAATTTTCGATGATTTGAAAATCAGAAGCAATGATACGCAGATAGAATAGTATAAGAGATATGAAAAAAGAAGCTATTTTACAATTGAATTCTATATCGAAGACCTTCCCCGGGGTTCGGGCATTGGAAGACGTGGACTTCGCCCTCTACCCTGGGGAAGTCCATATTCTGGCCGGAGCCAATGGTGCAGGAAAGAGTACCTTGATCAAATGTATCCTGGGTATCTATCAGCCGGAGGCAGGTCAGATTCTCTATAAAGGACAAGAGATTTCTCTCCGCAACAGCAGGCAGGCGATGGATCTGGGGATTGCGGCGGTCCATCAGGAGCTGACCATGATTCCCTATCTGGATGTCGCCAGCAATATCTTCTATGGCCGGGAGCCCATGCTGGGCAGATCTCCTCTGATTGCTTCCCGTCAAATGTACCGGGAGGCCGGAGAGATTCTGGCAAGATTACATTGCCAGCATATGGACCTGCATCAGGTGGCAGCCGGACTTAGCATCGCGGATCAGCAGATGATCGAGATCGCCAAGGCTCTGGTGACAAAGCCGGAGATCATCATACTGGATGAACCGACGACCAGTCTGACGGCACAGGAAGTTGCCTTCCTCTTTGAACAGATTCGGGTCCTGAAGGAGCAGGGGATCGCCATCCTTTTTATTTCTCATCGTATGAGTGAGATAAGGGAGATCGGAGACCGTATTACCATCCTGAGAGATGGGCATCTGGTGGATTCCTGCCGCATGCCGGATATCCGTGATGAGGAGATCGTTCATCAGATGATCGGACAGGAGACGGATCTGCTGTCGGTGGATGGAAGATCCCTGGAAGAGACATCGCAGCATACATCGCAGCAAGGATATGCATCTGACCAGGATGGTCCACGGGATGGGATGACGGGAGATAGCGATTCCGAGCCACTGCTTGAGATTAAGAAGCTATGTGATTATAAGGGAAAGATAAAAGACTGCTCCCTGAAGATTTATCCCGGTGAGATCCTTGGACTGGCTGGCCTGCTGGGTTCCGGCAGAAGTGAACTGGCCCGCCTGATCTATGGCATCGATCCGCTTCGCAAGGGAGATATCTATTTTCATGGACAAGCCTGCAGGCCATCTTCTCCCGTAAGAATGGCAGCAAGAGGGATGGGCTTTCTGCCCGAGGATCGTAAGAAGCTGGGACTTGCCATCCATGCACCGATTCACTGGAATATGCTGGCCAGCAGCCTGAAGATACATTTTCCACACATTTATATGACGGAGGAGAAGAGCCGGGCCATATCGGATCTTTATGTGGATAAGCTTGGCATTGCCACACCGGACAGCCGAAGGATCGTGGAGAATCTGTCCGGCGGGAATCAGCAGAAGGTGGTATTGGGTAAATGGCTCAGTGCCCAGGCGGAGGTGATTCTCTTCGATGAACCAACCAAGGGGGTGGATGTCGGAGCCAAGCAGGAGATCTATGGTCTGATGCAAGAGCTGACAGCTGCCGGCAAGAGTATCCTGGTCATTTCCTCCGAGATGGAAGAGCTGATACAGGTCTGTGATCGTATCTACGGAATCCGGGACGGCAGGATCACCGGGGAAGTCCGGCGGGCAGATTTCTCCTATGAAGAGATAGGACGCCTGATCCTGGCGGAGGAGAAGGAAGAGGAATGCTCAGAACAGGAAAATGCTGCTTCTCTTGCCGGGCAATCCGGTCGACAGGGAAGAGGGGAGAAACAATCCGGATATAGGATAGCTGCGATGATAAATCGAATCAGTAACCTGCCTCCGGGGCTATATATGAGTCTGCTCCTGATGCTGATCTTTGCCTGGAAATCAGATCATTTCCTCAGCTATTCCAATCTCATGAGTATCCTGACCCAGTCGGCGGCACTTATGATCCTGTCCTGTGGTCAGGCTCTGATTGTATTGATGCAGGGAACGGATCTGTCTCTTGGCACCATGGTCAGTATGATTGGCGTGCTGTGGTTCTGTCTGATGAATCATGGTATCCCGGTCATGATTGCTGCCCTGCTTTGCATCGTCTGTGGAGCTTGCTGTGGATTGTTGAATGGCTGGATCGTGGCCAAAGCGAGGGTCCCTGTCTTTATCGTTACTCTGGGCACCCAGAATATCTTTAAATCCTGTGCCTTATTACTCTGTGGCAGTCAGACTCTCTACTACAGCACGGATCTCTTTCGCTATGCAGTAAAGGGAGGATTTCTGGGGATAAGCTATGTGGTCTGGATTGCCATCGCATGCTTTATGGTGACGATTCTTCTTATGAATCGCTGCAGATTCGGCATGAGAGTCAGGGGCTTAGGAGGTAATCCCCAGGGTCTGGTGTATTCCGGAAGCAGTATCAGCAGGAATCAGATCAAGGTCTTCCTCTATGCCGGCATCATGGCAGCAGTCAGTGCCCTGGTTCTCTGCTGCAGGATCGAGTCCGGTAATCCCAATGCCGGCAATGGTATGGAATTTAATTCCATCGCGGCCGTACTGCTTGGTGGCATCTCCATGCGTGAGGGCAAGGGCAGGATGGAAGGAATCTTCTGTGGTGTCCTTCTGATTCAGATCCTGAAGAGTGGTCTGACTCAGGTAGGCATGAATTCCATCTATCAGAATGCAACGATCGGTATCGTTGTACTGACGGCCATTATCCTGGATGCCATATTAAAGAAAAGAAAGGAAAGGGGAGAGGTGTGAGATGAGAAAATATCGATATGCACTGGGGATGATCGCATTATTATGCCTGCTGGCAGTCACTCTGCAGCCCTCCTTCCTGTCCTTCAGCAATCTTATGAATATCATCAGGCAGGCCAGTGTGCTCTTGCTCCTGAGCCTGGGGCTGACCGGTGTGATTCTGGCAGGGCATATCGATCTGTCCGTAGGATCTGTGGCAGCACTTACCGGCTGTGTCTGTGCGAAAATGATGGTGAGTGGTTATCCAATCCCGCAGGCGATCCTCTGCAGTCTCCTGATCGGTATCATCTGTGGCCTGGTAAACGGTCTGCTGGTCGGCCTTCTGAGTCTGCCCTCCTTTGTATCATCTTATGGCGTAAATATGCTGGTATCCGGTCTGGCTCTGATGGTTATGAATGGAGGAGTGATCTATGATCTGCCGACAGGCTTCACCAGATTGGGCATCGGATATCTTGGCATATTTCCGGTGCCGGTGATCCTGGCTGCGGTCCTCTATCTGCTTCTGTGCTTTCTCTGGAACCGGACGACCTACGGCAGGCAGGTCTATATGACCGGACAGAATGCCCTGGCCGCTGTATATAGCGGAAGCAATCAGCTGAAGATACTGATCTGCTCTTTTATCCTGAGTGGCTTCTGCGGTTCGATCGGTGGCATTGTCATGACTGCCAGACTGAATGCGGCGGATGCCGGTATGTGTGATGCCTATGGACTACAGATCGTGGCAGCGGTTGTGGTGGGAGGCACCTCTCTCCTGGGTGGAGAAGGCGGTGTGACAGGAACGGTCCTGGGTTCTCTGATCCTCACCCTGATCATAAATATCATGAACATGAATGGTGTGGACTCTGCCTGGCAGAATCTGGTCCTGGGTGTCATCATTATCTGGACAGGAGCACGTAACTTCCGCATTGCAGGAGGATTTATCGACAGGATCAGAAATCGATTGCCTAAGAGACCGACAGAAGTCTGATATGACAAAAAAGTTAGTTAAGACAGCCTGACATATGAAAAGCGGATAGAAAACGGATAAAGAACGGATAGAAAAAGGACCTTGTGCGGGAAGGAAAAGATCATTCTCTTACAGGGTCCTTTCTGTCAGATTGAGAGATAGACTCCGCGATGGAGTCTTGCATTAGTTGATCTGTACAAATGTTAATAATACAGCACCGCATTTGGGGCAATGCTCCGCGGCAGAGAGGGGCTTTCCCTCCTTGGCTTCATCGTAAATGTAACCGCAGAGGCGACATTTGTAGATACCATCCAGTTTATGATCTGTATTTACATGTGGATTCCCACCATTTTCATGAAGGCCGTCCACTGCAGTCTTAATGTGAAATTTATGCAGATTTTCTAATATTGTTCCCATAGATACCCTCTCTTTTTTTGTAGAGTGAATGGCGAGACATTTCGATCTCTTTCCATTGCTCTGATCCTGATACGTTCCCATATTGATACAGTTACTTATTTTTAGTATACCATGCTGCATTTCCTTCCTGTGGTAAAATAAGATAGTATCTCTTTAAAAATATGACATTATACCGGCAAAACGATATTTTCCTAATATCAGCCTGTCATACTCCTACTTTCTGTAAATGACTTAATGTTATTATCTAAAGTAGACAATAATATCGACAGGACTTATAGATTTATGCAAAAGGGGAGTCGGGCCATGAAGAAGATATTGATGATAACCGGTGATTTTACAGAAGATTATGAGACCATGGTGCCTTATCAGGCTCTGGGAGTGGTAGGCTACCAGGTGGATGCCGTGTGTCCCGGTAAGAAGGCCGGAGACTATGTTAAGACAGCGATTCATGATTTTGAAGGAGATCAGACCTATACGGAGAAGCCGGGTCATATGTTTCAGTTAAATAAGACATTTGATGAAGTGGTTTTTGATGAATATGACGGATTATTCATCACAGGTGGTCGTGCACCGGAGTACATCCGACTGGATCCTAAGGTGATCAGCCTGGTCAAGTGTTTTATGAAGTCCGGTAAGGCAGTCGCTTCCATCTGCCATGGCGCGCAGGTTCTGGCAGCAGCAGGAGTGCTCTGCGGCAGAAGACTGACAGCTTATCCGGCGGTGGGCCCGGATGTGGTCCTGGCCGGTGGGAATTATGTAGAAGCTGCGCCGGATCAGGCAGTGGTGGATGGTAATCTGGTAACCTCCCCGGCATGGCCAGGCAATACCGCGATCTTAAGAGAATTTATTCGTTTGCTGGAGAACTAATTCAGACGGGAAAGGAGAAGATTATGCCGAGAATCACAACGACGACTAATGTTTATTTAAATAAAGAAAGAAAATACCGCATGTTTGTGGAGATGCAGAAGGCGATCGAGCGCATTCCCTGCGAGAAGGGAGAGTTCCTGATGGCAGATTTCCAGGATGAGAGCTTCTTATTATTCGGGGAGAATCCATCGGAACCATGTGTATCTCTGGAGTTTAATATCCTGCAGGAGGTATATGATAAGACGGATCCGGCGATACTGGAGGAGACTCTGCTGCGTCTGGAGTCGATCGTATCCGAGTACTGCTGTGTACCGAAGGAGAGGGTATTCTCCTTCTACAGAAATGCAGTCCTGTGGACCAATCAGGGTGTGAATATCCTGGGTAATCTGGTGAAAATATGACGATTAACATATAAGGATAAGAAAAGCTCCCTCTTGTGAGAGAAGAGGGAGCTTCTTTTGTATCCTTTTCTATCCGTGAGAAGTAAACTCGGATAAGGTATATTTTCAGGCTTGCATGATAAGCATATGCTTAGTGATGATAGCTATTTATCTTCGATAAACTCGGTGGTCCGATCAATCATGTTGATACGAAGCTTGCCTTTCTTACCATCAACGACAACGAAGGGATAGACTTCGTATTTGGCCTTCTCCAGAACTCTGCCCGGATCATCCACCTCATCACCGATCACGTGAATCTGCTCTACCCCCAGACTTAACTGGCGGCGGACATTACGCATCATCAGACGATCATAACGTTCACAGGCCTTCTCTGCTTTTTTCTGATTCTCAGGCTTTGAGAAGAAATCTTCGGTCCACTCTTCTAAATTGTTAATCTCTATCATGTCAGGAATCTCCTTTATCTGATTGTTAAGATGTGTATTCTTGCACTATGGAAGAATAAAAGTATCATATCTCTTTTTTTATTATAGTATAGGAGCCTGTCTTGCCACTAGGAAAAAGCCCATGGAATAATAGGAAAAAATAAAAAGTCACAGATATTCCCCTTTTGTTACAGATATTCCATAAGAATAAGTGATGATAAAAGGAGAAAAGTTGAATTAAAAACAATGTAAATATATTTCCTTGTGCAATTCTGAAAATGATAACAAATTGTTCCTTTTTGCATGGTATAAATTCTTGTTTTAACAAAAAAATACTCAAAAAAATGAATTTGCTGTGATTTGTTGCACAAAAAATCAGGAAAAGAATTCATTTGATTATTGCAGATTGGATAATCAGATATTCCTAACGGTAATTTTTTGAAATCCCGTATAATGCCATTAGGATGAAAATCTAGTGATGGTTGATTTACAGGACGATAGGAATCGCTATGCCCTCCCGGAGGTTACAGGAAAAAGACGGAGGACATATATCATTTATTAATTAAGTAGGTTCATGTTTGGGTTGATTGTGAATTTTCTTACGATTGATACGGCAGAGGATTTTTCGTGGTTGATTTTAATCCAGCCTGCCGGCGCCAATGTACACTATCGAAAAATCTCGAATCATTTAACACGTTTGCATCCGAAACGTGGCACAAAAAAGGAGGAAATTGTAAATGATAGCAAAAGGATTTACCGAGCCAACCGCACGTATTAAAGCTTTAAAGGCAGAAGTTGTTAACGCAGTTCCGGAAGTAGAACCATACAGAGCCGTACTCATCACTGAATCTTACAAAGAGACAGAAGGTATGCCAGCTGTTATGAGAAGAGCAAAAGCAAATGAAAAGATCTTCAACAATCTCCCAGTTGTTATCCGTGACAACGAGCTGATCGTTGGTGCTCTTTCCGTAGCTCCTCGTTCTACTAACCTGTGCCCTGAGTTCTCTTTCGATTGGGTTGAGAAAGAGTTCAAGACAATGGCTACACGTATGTGTGACCCATTCGTTATTACAGAAGAAACAGCAGAAATCCTTCATGAAGTATTTAAATACTGGAAAGGTAAAACAACAAGTGAATTAGCTACATCCTACATGAGCCAGGAAGCTCTTGACTGCCAGGCTGGCGGCGTATTCACAGTTGGTAACTACTACTTTGGTGGTATCGGACATGTTTGCGTAGATTACGGCAAAGTACTCGCAAAAGGTTTCAAGGGCGTTATTGCAGAAGTTGTTGAAGCAATGAGCAAACTTGACAGAAATGATCCTGAATACCTGCAGAAGAGAACATTCTACGAAGCAGTAATCATCTCCTACAATGCAGCTATTAACTTCGCTAAGAGATATAGCAAGAAAGCAGCTGAGATGGCAGCTACATGTACAGATCCTAAGAGAAAAGCTGAATTACTTCAGATCTCCAAGAACTGTGATCGTGTTCCTGAAAATGGTGCTACAAACTTCTACGAAGCATGCCAGTCCTTCTGGTTTGTACAGGCTTTAGTACAGATCGAAGCAAACGGACATTCTATCTCCCCAGGACGTTTTGACCAGTATATGTGGCCATATCTTGAAGCAGATAAGAATATCGACAAAGATTTCGCTCAGGAATTAATTGACTGTATCTTCGTATTACTGAACCATGTAAATAAAACTCGTGATGACGTATCTGATCAGGCATTCGCTGGTTACGCTGTATTCCAGAACTTCGGTGTTGGTGGACAGACACCTGACGGTCTTGATGCAACAAACCCAGTATCCTATATGTGTATGGACGCAGCTGCTCATGTTAAATTACCAGCTCCTTCCTTCTCCGTACGTATTCACAACCAGACTCCGGACGAATTCTTACTTCGCGCTTGCGAACTTTCCAGAATCGGTCTTGGTGTTCCTGCATTCTACAATGATGAGGCTATTATCCCTGCACTTTGTAACCGTGGCTTAACATTAGCAGATGCTCGTAGCTACTGTATCATCGGTTGTGTAGAGCCTCAGTGTCCACATAAGACAGAAGGATGGCATGACTCCGCATTCTTCAACGTTGCTAAGGTATTTGATATCGCGATCCATGGTGGTAAGAACCGTGATGGCAAGCAGTTAGGACCAGTTTGTAAGCCTATGGTAGAATGGAAATCCATGGACGATGCTTATGAAGCACTTCAGACTGAGATCGAATACTTCGTTGAGAAGTTAGTAGAATCCGACAATGCTGTTGATATCGCTCATGCTCAGCGTGCACCACTTCCATTCATGTCTGCATTAGTAGATGACTGTATCGGTCGTGGTAAAACTGTTATGGAAGGTGGAGCTATCTACAACTTCACAGGTCCTCAGGCATTCGGTAACGTTGATACTGGTGATGCTCTCTACTGCTTACAGAAACATGTATTCGAAGATAAAGACCTTACTATGGCAGAGATCTTCGAAGCTATGGAAAACAACTTCGGTGCTGAACTCGGTGCCGGCTGCTACGATGGTCCATTCGTAGTTATGTCCGCTCCACCTGCTGACGAAGCTCCTGCAGCTGTTGAAGCAGCTGACGATATGGAAGCTATCATCAATGCAGTAGTTAAGAAGATTCTTGCAGAGAAAGGTGCTTCCATGGATCTTAGCTCCTTCAATACTGTTAAGACTTCCGCTAAAGCTTGCTGTGATGACAAGAGAGCTGAATATGACAGAATCAGAAGAATTCTCGATGCAACTCCTTGCTTCGGTAACGATATTGACGAAGTTGATATGTGTGCTCGTAAAGCAACACAGATCTACTCCTATGAGGTAGAGAAATATAAGAACCCACGTGGCGGTCAGTACCAGGCTGGATGTTACCCAGTATCCGCTAACGTATTATTCGGTAAAGATGTACAGGCACTTCCTGATGGACGTTACTCCAACGCTCCTCTGGCTGATGGTGTTTCCCCACGTCAGGGTCATGACGTTAAGGGACCTACAGCTGCAGGTAACTCCGTAGCTAAGTTAGATCAGCTGAACATCTCCAATGGTACACTTTACAACCAGAAGTTCTTACCATCCGCAGTAGCTGGTGATCAGGGACTTATGAACTTCGCAGCAGTTGTACGTAACTACTTCGATAAGAAGGGTATGCATGTACAGTTCAACGTAATCGATAAAGAGACTCTGCTTGATGCTCAGGCTCATCCGGAGAACTACAAAGACCTCGTTGTTCGTGTAGCTGGTTACTCTGCTCATTGGAACGTACTTGCTAAGGAAGTACAGGATGATATCATCGCTCGTACAGAGCAGTCTTTCTAATCTGAAGCAATAGACTTATAAAATATAGCTGCCCGGAGCTTCCGGGCAGCATATACACAATATATCGAATTGATAAGGCTATGCATTAGGAGGAAGCAGATATGTGCTATACATATAAAGGGACAGATTATACGGTAGCAGACATACTGCCTAAGTTGGATATTACCGCACAGAATTTCACCTATGAAGAGAGAGAACCGGATCTGCAGAAGAAGGGTCTCGTCTTCAATATGCAGAGATTCTCGGTAAATGACGGCCCGGGTGTCCGCACCATCGTATTCCTCAACGGATGTCCCCTCAGATGTAAATGGTGCTGCAATCCGGAATCACAGGAATTAAAGCCGGTGGTTATGTTTAAGGCACAGAATTGTGTCGGTTGCGGTAACTGTACTGTTGTATGTCCGACAGGTGCTTCTGATCTTAGTGTCCCTGGAAAGATTGATCATAGTAAATGCATTAACTGTTTTAAGTGCGTTGACGTATGTTATCATCAGGCTCTCGAAGTCTCCGGTAAATGGATGACTGTCGATGAAGTTTTAAGAGAATTATATAGTGATCGCAATGTATACAGAAGATCCGGCGGTGGTATTACCGTATCCGGAGGAGAAGCTCTCATGCAGCATGAATTCTTAGAAGAATTGCTGAGAGGCTGCCGTTCTCTGGGATGGACCACAGCGATAGAGACAACCGGACTTGCTCCAAAGCATGTTTTGACCAAGATCATTCCATTGCTCGATACCGTTATGATGGATATCAAACATATCGATCCGGAAGTTCACAAAGCATTTACCGGTGTTTCCAATACCAAGATCTTAGAAAATGCATTGTACATCGCAACGATTGCGAAAAAACTGATCATTCGTGTTCCAACTATTCCGGGCTTTAATGCCGATGAAGATACCATTCGTGGTATTGCCAAGTTCTGTTCTATGATGCAGCAGGATCATTTTGGCGGAATTCACCTTCTTCCGTATCATGATTTTGGCACCAATAAGTACGATATGCTTGGCAAACCTTACGAGATGGCAGGAACGGAAAGACCAGAAGATGCCTTTATGGAAAAATTAAAATCTATCGTAGAGTCAGAAGGCGTTCGTTGTCAGATCGGAGGTTGATGGTATGAAGGATTATACATTACTGACCTCAGAATCTGTAACAGAAGGCCATCCTGATAAACTGTGCGATATTATATCTGATACTTTACTGGATGCTTATCTGTCAGAAGATAAAAGCTCCCATGTTGCGATGGAATCCTTCGCTTCCAACAATATTATCTTTATCGCCGGAGAAGTAACTTCTTCTGCCAAGGTTGATGTTGTGAATACCGTCAGAGAGACCATCTGCCAGGTGGGATATGACAGTGAAGAAAAAGGCTTAGACGGTAAGAATTGTGTGATTCTTACCAATATAAACACCCAATCCCCGGATATCGCCCAGGGTGTCAACCAGTCCGATGGTGTCGTTGGTGCTGGTGACCAGGGTATGATGTATGGGTATGCCTGTGATGATACCAGAGAGTATATGCCACTCTCCATCGCCTATGCACATCGCCTGTGCAGACGATTGACAGAAGTCCGCAAGGATGGCACACTCCCCTATCTCTATCCGGATGGCAAATCACAGGTAACAGTTGCTTATGATGACGAGGATAATGTCGTTGGCATCACAGCAATTGTAGTGTCCGCACAGCATAGTGCTTCTGTCTCCATGGAGCAGCTGAGAGCTGACATAAAGCGTAAAGTCATAGACGCAGTGATTCCTGCGAGTCTGATTTTACCGGAATGTAAGATCTATATTAATCCGACAGGACGTTTCGTTGTAGGCGGACCTGCAGGAGATACCGGTCTTACAGGCAGAAAGATCATAGTTGATACTTACGGCGGAATCGCAAGACATGGCGGTGGTGCTTTCTCAGGCAAGGATCCGACCAAGGTTGACCGTTCCGCGGCTTATATGGCCAGATATGCGGCAAAGAATATTGTAGCTGCAGGTCTGTGCAGAAAATGTGAGATAAATCTCGCATATGCTATCGGGGTTCCAAACCCTGTATCCATCAAAATAGATACTTTTGGCACCGAAGAATTGCCAAAACAGGTCATCGAAATGGCTGTCAGAGAAACGTTTGATTTCAGCGTAGCCGGTATTATAAAAAACCTCTCTCTCACATCAGTTTCTTATAAACCGGTTGCTGCACTCGGACATTTCGGAAGATCGGATCTGGATCTCCCATGGGAGAGACTGGATAAGGTCGAAGAGCTACAGGAGCATGCAGTAAGTCATATGACTGTAGAGATTATCCGGCAGGCCAAAGAAGCTCACAGCGGTTCCAAAGATATGGGATCCCTGTTAGAAGCTTAGCATCGAATTACATAAGGATATCCAAGTCATTTATCTTTAAGAACGGTCTCAACACTCTCTCACATAAACGTTTTTAATAATAAAGCTTGATCCACAAAAAGGCTGTCGCACATGGCGATGGCCTTTTTTACTGGAAAGCAGCTCTTTACTCTGAAATGAAAATATATTGTCTGAAAAACTTCTTTGATAAGAACAAAAATCTATAGGTGCATAAAATTGACCATAATGAAAATATTAAATAAAAAATAACAACAAAAAACAATCACATAAGAGTAAATAATTTGTTCTTATTTGTAAAAAACACACAAAAAACTATCGTATAAACTTGTAAAAAGTATGATATAATTAGGAAAAAGGCATAGTAACAAGAACAAAAATATACATTTTCAGTGCGATTTTATTCACATTGAATCAGTAAAAAATAGGGTGGATTTTACAAAATATGGGAGAAGAGAACAAAATATTACAAGATAGAAAAAAAGATATCAGCCTGATGGGGGTTTTCAGTGCTGATGATTTTGACCAATTACAAAAAAAGCTGGGGCTGGCTACCGGATTTTCCTTTTCTATCATAGATTACAGAGGCGGTCAGGTCCTTCCGGGATATTATCAGGAGAGCTACAGGAATTATCTGTCCCGGGCAGGAGAGGATGAAAGCTGTCAGATGCATGCAGCATTTGCTGCGGCCAGAGCTGCGATCACCAATGTACCTTATATCTATTTATGTCCCTGCGGTCTGGTGAAGGTTGCGATACCCATCGTGGTTCATAATCAATATCTGGGCGCCATCATATGTGGTCATGTACGATGCGATGACAGGGATACGGTAGATCCTGAGACAAAGCTTGCGATCATACAGAAGGATTTCCCCATAAGCGACTATCGGATCAGAGAAGACCTGCTGCAGGACATGCCTGTCTTTACTGCAGAGAGGATCCGCTATATCGCAGACATGGTATTTTATGTGATAGAGGAGATGTGCCGCAAACAGGAGTATGTGCTCAGAATGGGTGATGATTCCAGGAACCGCCTGCATCTTCAGGATCTTCGTAAGAAGAATAAGGAATTAGAGGAGCAGATTAACAGACTGGAGAAGAATACACTGAAGGTGAATCTGATGCCACAGACCATGTTGAATATGTTTGTGACCATATCCAGCCTTGCCATCATGGAAGATGCGGCGATGACCCAAGATGTTGTCAAGATCTATTCTTCCATCCTTCGATATTATATCGAATATCATAAGGATGATATCACACTGGATCGGGAGTTGGAACAGATTGGTAATTATTTTGATGTTCTTCAGATCCAGTACGAAAACCGGATCAAGCTTGATATAAAGTGCGATGAGAAGGTGAAGGCTCAGAAGCTTCCGAAATTAACCTTACTGCCTCTGGCAGAATATATCGTAAATGTCGCTGTTCTGGGACACGGATTTAAGGGGGATATCTCCTGTCAGGCTAAGCTTATCTCCGGTCGTTGTGTCATTATTTACGAGCTGAAATCCGACGATCATACCACAGAGCATCTGCTTCCTGTGAATCATATGGGCAATAATTCAGATATTCGTAAGATCTATGATCAGTTGAATACCATCGAGAAGAGGGTTGCCTATGCCTATCAGGATGACTATAAGCTGACCATCGATGCAGATAAGATCATCCTGGATATTCCGAGAGTAGATAATATGGGCTCCTGACGGATGCCATAGCAGAGGAGGGGTTATATGATTAAAATATTATTGATCGATCAGGAGGGCTTATACCAGAAAGCCTTTGCCAGAATGATAGAGAGTTCAGGTAACTGTTGCCTGGTTGGTGTGGCAGAATCCGGTCAGGAAGCGAGGAATCTCATGGGAGCCCATCATCCGCAGCTGGTATTCTCGGAGGCATATCTGGGATCAGAGAGCGGTATCGAGATCTGTAAGGCGATCAAAGAGGATTATCCGGAGAGCTCGACTTATATCGTATCCAATTACAGAAATATGGATCTGGTCGATAAGGCGATGCGAAGCGGTATGGAGAAGTACTTACTGAAACCCATCTCCAGGGATACCTTGACAAAGCTTTGTGTGAATCAGAAGGAAGAAGTCCATGAGGAAGATGAGACCCTGAAGGAGCTGATCCAGTCCGTGGAAGAGAAGGATTACAGCAGAGCCTATAAAGCAAGTAAGGTATATGTGGATAAGATCTTCATGGAAATGGATCATAACGGCAGGAAAAAGTCCTTAAAAGAAGTGGCCTCCAGCTTACTCTACATGGTTCCGGGCCTGGACCGTTCCCAGCATGATTATTACATACAGAAGAATAAATTGACAGTCAAGATACTGTCTAAAAATGTGCTGAGCTGCTGCTGGATCATGGAGATCGTCTCAGAGGTCTTCCGCCAGTTATGTGTAATGAAGTATGGTCATATGAATCGTGTGCTTCAGTATATAGAGAATAATAAGAATAATGAGATCTCCCTGTCAGACCTGTCGGAGCAGGCAGGAGTGAGCAGTGGCTATCTCAGCAGGATCTTTAAGAAATATTATCATATCAGTGTGGTGGATTACATCCATCTTCGTAAGCTCCTGATCGCCAAACAGTACATGGTATCCAGTGAGATGAATATCTCCGATATCTCCTTCCTCCTGGGCTACAGCGAGGCAGGCTACTTCTGCAAGATATTCAAGAAATACGAAGAGATGACCCCATCGGCCTTCCACCATTCCTATGCATAAAAAATGCCCGCCCTTACCGGCAGGTTTTCATCGATGCAATCGATGGAATCCTGCCGATATTTTTTTGAGAACTTCCTTTTTCTTCCTCGTTCGCCCAACGTTGCAATCGATATCTGTGAGAAAGCATCCTGCCTGTTTTCTTTCTGTGAACCATATATAAAACACAAATTATGGTATACGAGGACAAAAGGAAGCTCCGTCTTATCTGTGTGCAGGATTCCTTATATTTATGGATTGAAAACCCTGCCGGTCTACGCCACGCCCGAAGCCGGGCTGTTTCGTTCCCTGGAGACTTCTGTACTACTGAGCTAGAAAGCGAATTGGAGCAATACCAATGAATAAATTTTTCTATCAGAGAATACGTTTGCTTTATGTCCAGGGGTTGGAATCTCTCAGGGCGGGGTCTGTGATTCTCTGCAGGATCTGTGGTCCGTGATCCAGCATGAAGTCACTGCGGGATGTGGTAAGACCGTGGCTTCTCAGGACGCCGACCAGCTTCTGGCAGAGCGCCTCGATCTCATAGATCATATGATCCTGGTCTTCTCGCAGGTTCATAAGAGACAGCTTTCTCATGGCCTGCCAGCTGGTCATACCCAGAACAGGCAGTCTCCGGAGTCCTTCCTGCTCCCATTTATAATATGGTTTATAGACCTTATTGAGCAGATAGATGGCAGAGGAGTAATGCTCGATAAACTGATCCAGAGCATGGTAAGCTGCCACATACTGTTCTCTCTTCAGAGAGCGTGGAAAATTATACTGGCCGCTCTGGGCGATCTGCATGCACTCTGCAGCCAGCTTCTTCAGCTGTACGTCCTTGGGATAATGCTGTAATAATCCCTGACGGATCGAGGTAAATACTCCCAGATTATCCATAAAGACCTTGCCGTTGGTTGCGGTGGACAGAGGATAATCCTTCATCTGTAACCAGATTTGGTTGGAAGTCGGGACTCCATGGATGGAGAGGAACTTATCGTAGAAGTCTTCGATGGAGAATAAGCCGATGCGGCCACCACCATAGGTGGAAGTATTGCGCTCTCCGAAACCGGCATAAGCTGTCGGTAATTTATTGACCTCCGCGCGAAGCTTCTTTCCGTATACCGGGATATCCTCCGCGGGGATATAGATCTGGAAGGAAGGTCCGAAGTCATGATCCCGGGAGATCATGTCATCAAAACCATAGCACTCTGAGCCCTCTCCGACTAAGCCTGCTGCCATACGAGGCAGATATTCCGGTAATTCACGAACCAGCATAGGATAGCATATATCGAAGAAGTAAGCCTCTGCCAGTTCCAGACCGGAGCTTGCTTCTGTGATATGATCGGCATAAGGGGTCGCTGACACCGGAGCTGCAGCCTGCATGATGGCAGGAGTATGTAACTCAGAGAAGGATTTCTCGATGATAATCTTCTCATAGAAGCAGTCATTTCTATCGTCTCTGCCACTGGTCTGCACATGGACAGAGGCAGGCTTATCTGCTCCTGCTGCCTGTGATACAGACGGGGCATAGGCAACATTCTTATACTTCGATAAAATCTCCTCCATGCCGGATACAGTCTGTGGTGTGGTCTGCCTCTGCTGTGACAGAATCTTATCTACCCGCTTATAATTGGCCATGCTGTTCTGATAGCTTTCGCTTTTACTTCCCAGCTTCTCCCGGCTGATCCTGACAGCGACACGGAAGCATTCCAATGCCTCCTCGTAACGCTGCTCCTCATAATAAAATGTTCCCAGATTGTTGATCGCTGCGGCGTAGAATACCGGTGCCCGGTCCAGATAACGACGGAAGATATCGATCGCCTGCTGCAGGGTCTGCAGAGCCATCTCCGGTCTGCCGGTGTGACGATATGGTTCCACCAGGTTATTTAAAGTCACTGCATATAGGATTTCACGGCGGGGATCCGCTTTCAGGATATCCAGACAGATCTTATGGAGAGGGATACTCTCCTCGTAACGTCCCATATCCTGATAGAGTAAACCCAGATTATTACATAGTCCCGCATAGAGGAAATCCTTCTTACCGATCGTTCTCTCGTAGATGGCTCTGGCCTGAAGAAAGAGCTGTTCGCTCTCTTCGTGATGGGACATCATACGAAGAAGATTGGCCAGATTCACCAGGCAGGAAGCATAATCCGGATGCTGTACTCCCTTTAATCTGCCGGAGATCGCGATCGCCTTACGCAGGTAAGGTAAGGCCTCCTCGTATCTTCCCAGATTACGCAGGGTACCGCCGTATTCGATATAGAGGACCAGAGTCTCGTCGTGGTCCTCGCCATAGACCTCCAGAGAGATCGCGATCGCTTCTTGCAGAAGCTCTGCCGTCTGTATCAGATCATCGATGCGATGCAGCTCCTCCAGTCTCTTATGTAATTGTTTCAGTCTTGGATCTAATTCCCTCATATCATTATCACCTGTATCTGTTATGTACCGGGATGAATATAGTTTCATATCTATCTCTTAACAGGAAGAGGTTATCCAACCATATTTACTGCTCCCGGCGTTTGGCAAGTGCCTTATCCAGTATCTCCATGGCGCGCTTTCCCTCTTTGAGGGTAAGGAATTCCACACCATGCTCCCTGAAACGTGCATAAGTACTTAGTACCAGGTCGATATCTGTGGATATCTTATCCAGACGGATCACCATAATGGCATCCAGGCGACCATTCTCCACGTCCTTCATCATGCGGCGGAAGCCGGGACGGTCCAGATTATCCGGTGGATAATCTCCCAGATCCGTATAGTTCACATATTCATTTTCATTGCCATAGATCGCTTCCAGACGATTCTTACAGGCGATGCCATCCTTGATCATGCCCTTGACATAATTCTGAGAACAGCCGGGACATCCCCCACGCAGATGCTGATGATTATATATTCCGATTCTCATGTGATACCTTCTTTCTTTAGCAATTAAATCGCGAATCTCGAAGAGGATTCGCGGGCGAGTCCGGCGTCAGCGCAGCTGCCCTCGATTGCCGGACTCTGCCATCCCCCGGAGGGTTCTCTCAGTCGGGGAGTCATCTCGGTCGGGGAGACCCCGACTGAGAGAATAGTAACCTGATTCTATTCTAGCAAATCCCACTACATTTTCATGGTAAGATGCTTTAGTCGAAATAGGAAAATGTATGATAGGCCTGAGTCCGCAGTCGAAAAATTCCGAGAGGCTTATCCCCTGTATCGGGCCGGCCCTTGCCCCAGGAGAAAGTGTCCCTTATTTTACCATTTCCAGTATCGTTATGAAAAAATGTAGTCATCGGAAATATGCTATCATAAAGTGGAGAAGGTGCGCACGGACGATACCCAAAGACATTGAAATGAAGAAGAGGGGGCGGACATATATGGAGAAATCCGCAGTAATAAAGGTTGTCGTAGCTTTGGAGTGGGAGATGTTTCAGCAGGTGAAGGGCCTGAACGGACGGGCAGCCTGCCAGGATAATCTGGAGACATTTATCATTATGAGAAGCAGCCAGTTTGACAGCTGGGAAGAGAATGTGGTAGAGAGTTATCTGGCCGATCTGATCGAGGCGAAGAAGTCCGAGAGGAACCTGGTCATGGAGAAATATGCCTATATGATGGAGCAGACCGATCCTGCATATTATGCCAATATTGCCCATCTGCTGCCCAAGATCACAGACAAGGCGCAGATCATGATCGATAAGATCCTGGTTCATTATGAGGCCTGGGTGATAGAATTCGCCGCGGTTTATCCTAATATCCGTAAGAACGGCCGCAGTATGGACGGAGCCAATCTGGGTGGCAGAGCCAGTCTGCTGAATTATCTGAAATGTGAATTAAAGACCTATTCCGAACGTACCCTGGCCTATCTGGTGGAAAGCATCATGAAGGAGAAAGAGCTGAATCGTTACTGGGTCAGCATGGAGAAGATGGCACAGGCCTATGGCTATGAGAGTCTGGAGGAAGCAGAAGAGGCACTGAAGTAATGCACCGGGAGTGAACAGAGTGTGGCAGATGTGCAAGGATATACTGTTTATGCCGGATGAAAGGAGTAAAAAGGAGAGGCTTATATGAAGAGAGTGGGTATCTATCATTATCAATATTACAGAGGTGCCTGTAAATTATGCTATCGGCATTTTATCCAGGAGATGGTGGAGTCCTATGAGAAATGTCATGAGGTGGCCCGGAAGATCTATGGGGAGGACATCGAGTTCTTCCATTATACAGATTTCGGTCAGTATGACAGCGAGAGCACCGATCGCCCCAGCTTCCATCGCTTCGAGGAAGCCATCGAGGAAGGACAGCTGGATGTGGCTATGTGCTATCGCCTGAATAATATCACCACGGATGAAGATCGAATCGTGGAGATCTATAAGAAGATAAGAGAGCATGGCATGGATTTTATCACCTATGGTCACGGGCTGGATGCCATGAAATATCTTGATCTTTTTATTCAGAAAAGAGAGCAGAGATAGCATTCTTATATAAGATAAAAAAGAAGAATAGAGGAGGAGAAAAATGGGAACAATACTGGAGAGCTTACACAAATTCCATATCCAGACCGCTGTGGATGACCTGACAGAGCAGGGCGGGAATCAGAACGTGGAGGATCATCCGCTGGATGGCGTATATCGCTGCAGAATCTGCGGATGGATCTATGATGAGAAGGAGCAGGGCAAGCCATTTACCACCCTGTCCCACTGCCCGATCTGTAATGTAGGACAGCAGAACTTCGAACGAATTAAATAAGGATTCATGCACAAAATGCAAAGGGGCTGTCGCAGTAAAACAGCCCCCCAAACGGCAGCGTTCCATGTTACATGGAATCCTGCCGTTGTTTTATCTTATCACCACCAGATTATTGGCGTGGATCACTTCATCATAATCCTTATAATGCAGGACGGATTCGATCTCGCTGGTATTCAGTCCCTTGATCAGCTTGATCTCGTCAGAAGAATAATTGGCGATACCCTTACCGCATAATTCCCCATCGGGACCGGCAATCTCCACAACAGCAGACATCATAAAATCCCCATCCACATCGACGATACCCTTAGGCAGCAGACTGGTGTGTCTGGATTGGATGGCCTGAAAAGCACCCTGATCCACGATGATCCTGCCCTTGGGATTACTGCGATACATGATCCAGTGCTGCTTGGAGGACAGATCACGCTCTCTGTGACCGTCAAATAAGGTGCCGATCTCCTCACCGTCGATAAAACGACGCAGGGAGTCTTCCGTGCCGGCATTCAGGATCGCCATATCACAACCGTAGGCATTGACCATACGGGCCGCATTGATCTTGGTGATCATGCCACCGGTACCAACTGCGCTGGAAGAATCCTTGGCATACTCCTCCACGTCTTTCACATCACTGACATAAGGAATCAATCTGGCAGCCGGATTCTCGTTGGGGTTGTCGTCATATAAACCATCGATATCACTCATGAGGATGAGGATATCTCCATCGACTGCAGGCACGATAAGAGATGCCAGGGTATCATTATCCCCTACCTTGATCTCATCGACAGCCAGAGTGTCATTCTCATTAATGATCGGGATGACACCGTAGTTGAGCAGGGCTTCCATGGCATTGGTCAGGTTGGCCAGACGCTTACGATCGTCGAAGTCACCATGATTCACCAGAATCTGGGCACATTTCACATCGAAGATCCGGAAGAGATCTTCATAATGCTCCATCAGCTTGGCCTGGCCGATGGCAGCCAAGGCCTGCTTCTGCGACATATTGGCCGGCTTTTTATCAAGACCCAGCACACCCATACCGGCGGCCTGGGCACCGGAAGACACCAGTGTCACATGCATGCCCTTGCGCTTGATATAAGCCAGCTGGGATACGATCTTTAACATTTTCTCATCATTAATCTTACCATTCTGATCTGTCAGGGAGGAGGATCCGACCTTCACGATGACATGACGAATGTGGGACAAATCTCTCATATATAATATACCTCTTGTAATGAATATGCTTCTTGTTCGAATATAAAGTATATAATGCATTATAATTATAAAAAAATATTAAGAAAAGTCAAATATAAAAATTCCGGTAAGTTAAGAACATAATAATATAATATTGCTATAAGATTGCTTTTAGCAATCATTTGCCTTATAATAAAATCAACAAGTGAAAGCGAGGTATCATTATGGCCAGAACAGCAACAAGAACCGCTAACATATATACAAGAGTTGATCCTGAAACAAAAGAACAAGCTGAGGCAATTCTCGACCAGCTTGGTATTCCCATGTCACATGCCATTGGCATGTTTTTAAAACAAATTGTGATGCACAGAGGCATTCCTTTCGATATGACCATTCCCGCACATATTCCTGTTTCCATCGGCAGCATAACAAAGGAACAGTTTGACCTTGAAATGCAAAAAGGAATCGATGACATTGAGGCAGGTCGTGTTTACTCCGCTGATTCTGTTGAAGAAGAGATGCGGAGGATGTACGGAATATGAAAGTAGTCTATTCAAAGCAGGCCCAAAATGATCTTCACGATATCTATGAATATATCGCCTATTCTCTTTTATCGCCAGAGAATGCTTCAAGTACAGCAAACCGAATCATGGATGTTGTACGTTCTTTAGAGACAATGGCCGAAAGGAATCCACTCTACAAAGAAGAACCATGGAAAAGCAAGGGTGTCAGATTCGCGATAGCACGTAACTATATGATTTTCTACACAATCAATGCAGATACTGAAATCGTAAGTATATTAAGAATTATGTATGGTGGGCGTGATGTGAGCCGTCAGCTTAAAAGAGACTTTTAGATATAATAAGGATATCAATGAAATAATCCCTTCAGTTAAGAAGAAAGAGACGGATATGAGAAATATGAGAAGAAGAATCGAGATAAAGGAAGAGAAGTACTCCGGTTCCCTCCTGACCCTGCTGCAGGAGATGGGTGAGTTTCTGCCGGCCTATTGCGGTGGTAAAGGAGTCTGTGGCAAATGTAAAGTAAGGATCCGGAAGAAGGATGGAGGACAGCCTGAGATCACAGAGACAGACCGTGCATTTTTTACGGAAGAAGAGCTTAAGGATGGCTGGCGTCTGGCCTGCTGTGTGACAGCAGAGCAGGGCCTGCTGGTGGAGCTTGCCGGAGAGAGTGATGAGGAGGAGATGGAGATTGCGGTGGACTTCCGGCTGGGAGTCGAAGCAGAAGCAGCCAGTCTTCCTGCTGATATAGAGAGAGAAGAATCTGATACAGAGACGGTTGCTTCTGCCATGAAGCAGAAGGAAGGAACATGTCCCGGAGGAGTTGCAGGTGACAGAGGATATGTCATGGTGGTGGATATCGGTACAACCACGATTGCAGCCTCATTAGTGGATCCATCTGCCGGTCATATACTGAAGACGGTGACCGGAGTCAATCATCAGAGGAGATACGGAGCGGATGTGGTCTCCCGTATGCAGGCTTCCAATGAAGGCAAGGGAGCGGAGCTGCAGAGATCCATCGAGGAGGATCTGGCGGGTCTGGCAGAGAGGCTGGGTGTGGACTATGACAGAATTCCTATCATTATCTCAGGCAATACCACCATGGAGCATCTCCTGCAGAATCTCTCCTGTCGTACTCTGGGTAAAGCACCATATGATCCGGTGGATATCTCTCTGCATGACTATAAGAATATGACCATTTTACCAGGTATCTCCACCTTTGTCGGTGCGGATATCGTCAGTGGCATTATCGCCTGTGGTATGGATCAGAGTGAGGAGATCAGCTTGCTGATCGACCTGGGTACCAATGGTGAGATGGCGATTGGGAATAAGGATCGGATACTGGTGACATCCACGGCAGCGGGACCTGCCTTCGAGGGAGGCAATATCTGTCATGGTGTGGCAGGTATTCCGGGTGCCATCTCCTCTGTGGAGATCGAGGACTCCAAGATTCCTGGTGGAGATGCTGCCGTTCATGTGCAGACCATCGGTGATAAGGAGGCCATCGGTCTGTGCGGAACCGGTGTGATCGAAGCAGTCTACGAGATGCTGAAGCAGGAATGGATCGATATGACCGGCCGTATGGAAGCACCTTATGATAAGGAGGGATTCCGCTTGTCAGGCCAGATCGCTCTCTATCAGAAGGATGTCCGGGAGATTCAGCTGGCGAAGTCTGCCATCTGTGCCGGTGCGGAGACCCTGATCTCGGAATATGGGATCAAGCCCAGAAAGGTCGATAAGGTCTATCTGGCTGGTGGCTTCGGTCAGAAGATTAATGTGGATAAGGCTCTGGGAATCGGTCTGCTTCCGAGGATTAAGCCGGAACGTATCCGGGCAGTTGGCAACAGTTCTCTTGCCGGCGCGATCCTCTATGCTACAGATCCGTCTGTCAGGGCGCGCTACCTGAAGGTGGCTGCAGAGTCCACAGAGATTGCCCTGGCCACTAATAAGAAGTTTAATAACCTCTATATCGAGAGGATGCTGTTTGAGTAGGAAGCAGTATTTCCTGATGTTTTCCTATAATTTTTTATTCTTTTTTTCTTCTGAATCGTATATACAGTTAAGCACAGAGGATGGATCTCCGATCCGATACTTTGGCTTTACACGAGGAAATAAAGAGAGTAAAATATTAGAATGCACGCGGATTCTGACAGGAAGGTGTCAGCCAAGCTGACCGGAATCCGGTGCCAGGACTCGAGAGAGAGTCTTGCATGATAATGGAGGAATCATTATGACAAATAGAGTGAAAAAAGCAATCATTGCAATTGTTGTCGTTCTGGCTCTTGCAGTGGCCGGATCCGTCACCTATCTGACGGTGGTGAAGAAGTCCTGTATGTCCATGACCAATGTCGTTATGGAATATGCCAGACAGTTGAATTTTGATGATACGGCAGATGTCGTGGTTCCTAAGATGTTCCGGGGTCTGGTGGATTCCACCATGACGGAGGAAGAGAAAGAAGAGTACGATGTCAAGAAAATGGTGAAGAGTGAGATTGCTTCCATGGTAGAGGAAGAAGGCTTATCCTCCATCCTGACAGAAAAAGTGACCGATGCCTGCACGGATCTGGTCATCGATGATATCGTGAAGGATGCCGACTATGAAGTGATCGATGCCAAGCCTGGCTTTACATCCTGCACTGTTACCGTTCGTACATCCAACATCGATTATGAGAAGCTGCTTGCCGGTCTTCCGACAGCAATCAAAGCAGATATCTCTGATCCTTCTTCTTCCCTCTGGTCCAATGCCGGATCGGTAGTCAGCAAGGTATATGCCATGATCACCGGTCAGACCACAGAGGATGACGAAACATTTACAGATACGGTAACGGATGCTATCAAGAATTATTATTATGATAAGAAGGATAGTGCGGAAGCGAAAGAATATACCGGAGATATCACCTATGGTATCGTGGATGGCAAGTGGACGATCACCAATATCGACGAGCAGCTGATTTCAGCCTACTATGGTATCCCGGTAGAGAAGCTGAATCTTAACCTCTCCGATTATTACGGAGCAGGTAAGCAGCAGACAGCAGGCGAGGAAGCCGCAGAGAGCGCAAGTACAGAAGTGACGACAGCACAGTAGTGGAAGTCATTGACGTACACGTCTCAACCGGTCATGCAGAGGCATGATGGATAGAAACAAGGATAATAACATTAACATCAGATCAGAAGAGTCCGAATCATTATCCGGGCTCTTCTTTTGGAGTATATTTATGAAAAATCATATCAATATGGTCGGACATCTCATGACTCTCTTCACGGTCACTGTCTGGGGTGTCACCTTTATCTCAACCAAGATTCTGCTGAAGTCCTTTCAGCCCGTCGATATCCTGCTGATCCGCTTTATCATGGCCTATATCCTGCTCTGGATCCTGTCTCCCAAGGGGGTCGGAAGGCTGCCTCTCGGGCAGGAGCTATGCTTCGTCGGAGCCGGCATGAGCGGGATTACAGTCTATTATATTCTGGAAAATGTAGCTTTGACCTACACCCAGGCCTCCAATGTGGGCGTGATCATATCAGCAGCCCCCTTCTTTACGGCAATCATGTTACATATCTTTGGCAGGAGAGAGGAGAGGGAAGCGATTCACTCATATTTTGTCATCGGTTTTCTGATCGCCATGGTGGGCATCTGCCTGATCAGCTATAACGGAGCCACCTTACATTTTGATCCTCTGGGAGATCTGCTGACCATTCTGGCTGCCTGTACCTGGGGTGTTTATGCCGTATTTCTTAAGAAGATTAATGGGTTCGGTTTTAGCGTACTGGCTTATACCAGGCGTATCTTCTTCTATGGCTTGATCGGGCTTCTGATCAGCTCTCTCTGTCTGGGAGTCAGGATCGATCCGGCAGTCATCGTCCGGCCCATCAATTTGTGTAATCTGCTCTTCCTGGGACTGGTAGCCGGTGCGATCTGCTTCCTTACCTGGAACACAGGTGTGGAGATCATCGGTGCCATGAAGTCCAGTGCCTATATCTATCTCTGTCCGGTTATCACCGTCATCGCCTCAGTGATCGTACTGCATGAATCCATCACGATACTGGAGATCATAGGAACCCTCCTGATCCTGGGCGGCCTGATCCTGTCAGAAAACTGGTTTGGAAAATAAAAAAGGGAGCTGTTCAATTCAAAAACAGCTCCCTTATCATTATATTATGAGGAAGGAAGAATCTTATGTGTTCTTCTCTCGATTAATTTTACTTCTGTAATCTGCTTCTTCTCGACCTTTCTGTCATGGATCAGATCGATGATGGTCCTGGCTGCAGTCTGTCCCATGAGTGCGGTCTGCTGCTGTATAGTGGTGAGATTATTGATGGCACTGAGGGGGATATCATCGAAGCCGATCAGGGAGACATCCTCCGGCACAGAGATGCCATGGTCCTTCAGATAATTTAATCCACCGATCGCCAGGATATCGGAGGAGTAGAATATGCCATCGATGCCCCGGGTCTTATCAAAGAGCTTGCCGGTGATTGCATAGCCATCATTATAGATAATCTGCTCCACAGTAAGCATATAATCCGGATTCAGAGGAATCCCGTAATCCTGCATAGCACGGGCAAAGCCATTATAACGTTCCTTCTGTGTAGCAATCAGCTTATCATGAATGATCATGCTGATATGCTTTCTTCCTGACTTGATGAGAGCCTCTGCTGCCAGATAGCCACCCTGAAAGTTGTCACAACCGATAAAGTAGATATCCTCATTCTCTGCTTGCTCCGGCTGACGGTCCACATAGAGGGTTGGAAGGTTAGACGGAAGTCTGAGCTGGGTTCCGTTCAGACAGATCAGACCGGCAAAACGCAGATAATTCAGATTCTCTATATATTTCTCTTCTAATTCTTTATCTTCATTGGTATCACAGAGGACCGGGAGGTAGCCATGCTGGTATAACTCCAGCTCGATGGCACGATAGATCTTGGCAAAGAACATGTTGGTAATATCGGGGATGATAATACCGATCAGATTCGTTTTATTCTCCCGCAAGGCCTTGGCCAGATAATTGGGCTGATAGTTATATTCCTCCATGATCTGCAGAATCTTCTCTTCCGTCTCTTTGGAATAACGGCCATTATGATTAATGACGCGGGAGACAGTAGCTACCGAGGTTCCGGCCAATTCTGCGATCTTCTTGATGGATATCGTGTTCTTACTCATATCTTACTCTTTTCTAAACCAGCTTATATCAGAAATCATATAAAGGATGGCTTCTCTTCTGTATGGCTGATTCCGCTAAAAATTCCATGCTATATCATAATGTACTATTCTAACTTAAGAGGTAAAAAATTGCAATCATAGATTCTGAGACTTATATAAGTCATTATTTTCCCTGAAATTCCTTATTTATATTTATAATATAATTAAGTTAATATAAAAATATAAAATGTATATAAAAAAACAGATTTATATTTGTGCAAATGGGATAAAGTACATGACAGATGTCATTTTTATATTGACAAAATGTGAGTAAACGTTTACTCTATATGCAAGAAGAGTGAGTAATCGATTACTCACTAAAAAATATCGTTGAGTAAACGTTTAACCACAAATAAATGCTTCTGCATATACAGAGTTATGTCATGACTCATCTCCTGGGAGGATAGATGATTTATGAAGACGATAGATGTATCAGATGCAGATAAGGTAGCACAGGAAGGGGGAAGAGCCATGAATATCATCGGACTGGATATCGGAACGACAAGCATCAGCGCAGCATGGCTGGATACAGAGAGCGGACAGGTTAAGAAGACCTACACAGTTGCCAATAAGGGATTTATTACCACAGATCATGAGTGGGAGCGGATCCAGGATGCAGAGCTGATCACGGACAGAGCCATCGATCTGGTGGAAGAGATCCGGACAGCTTGTCCCGAGATCGATGTGATCGGTCTGACCGGACAGATGCATGGCATACTTTATGTAGACCAGGAGGGCAGGGCAGTCAGTCCTCTTTACACCTGGCAGGATGGACGAGGTAATCTGGTGGAAGATGGCAGAAGCTTATGCCAGGAGCTTACTGAGAAGTATGGCAGAGCATTTTATAGCGGATACGGACTGGTGACTCATGTCTATAACCTTCGTCATGGCCTGGTTCCTGAGAATGCAGCTTCTCTTTGTACCATCATGGACTACCTTGGCATGAAGCTTACGGGTAGGAAGACTCCTCTCGTACACAGCTCCGATGCAGCCAGCTTTGGTTTTTATAATATAGCAGATAAGACATTTGATAGAAAGCTTCTTACAGAAGAGGGCATCGATACAAGCGTCCTCCCGGAGACCTCCTCCTCCGTGGAGATCCTTGGAAGATATAAAGGAACCCCTGTGACGATTGCCATCGGTGATAATCAGGCCAGCTTCATAGGATCGATGAAGAAGGGCCGTGAAGAGATTCTGATCAATATGGGTACTGGAGGCCAGATCTCCATGTACTCTGATCAGATTCTGACAGGAGATGACATCGAGACCAGACCACTGCTCGATGATGGATATATCGTCGTTGGATCCACACTGTGCGGTGGACGTGCCTATGCTTTACTGGCAGATTTCTACCGGATGCTGGGCAGAGAGATGGGAGCAGAGATCGATCCTTACGCTGTGATGGATAAGATGCTTACGGAATATCAGGGCAGAGATCATCTCAAGATCAATACCGCCTTTGATGGAAGCAGAGATCATCCGGACCGCAAGGGCAGTATTACCAATCTTACTACCAGGAATTTTACACCGGCAGCACTTACCTATGGTGTCCTGGATGGTATTGCCGAGGAGATGTATACCAGATATCAGACCATGTTAGACGGTCAGAAGGCCGGACATATCCGTATGATCGGATCGGGAAATGGTATGAGAAAGAACAGACATCTTCAGAATATATTTAAAGAAAAGTTTGAGATGGATCTGGAGTTATCCACTCTGGCGGAGGAAGCTGCCTGCGGTACAGCAATCGCCGGTTACACAGCAGTGTCCGATCAGACATGGCAGGAGATGATCGGAGTCTGACTCGACTCTGACTCGACTCTGAAGCAGGACTTGCCGGTGCATCCTGAACAAGAGAGTCCGAATGATAATTAAATAATTAACACCTTTCATACATGAGGGAGATGAATATAGGTGCTAATCATACAGGAATCCCTGAAAAGGAGATTTCATAAGCTAAGAAATGGGGAAAGGAGAACAATATGTTATACGGAATTTATAATGCATATTGGACACATGAATGGTCAGCAGATTACAAGTATTACATCCCAAAGGTAAAGGAGCTGGGATTTGATGTACTTGAGATCTCCGCAGCATCTCTTACCAGAGATTTTGATACGGATGATAAGATCCGCGAGCTGAAAAAATGTGCTGACGATAACGGTATCGTACTTACCGGAGGCTATGGTCCTACCAAGGAACAGAATATCAGCTCCACAGATCAGGCAGTTGTGGACAGAGCCATGGATTTCTTCCGCTTCGTGATGCCGAAGCTGGAGATGATGGATATCCACATCCTGGGTGGCGGACTGTATTCCTACTGGCCACTGGATCCGACACTCCCGATGGATAAGGAGAAGGATCTGGACAGAGCAGTGAAGAATATGAAGACATTGGCTAAGATCGCAGAGGATCACGGCGTGGTTCTTGGTATGGAAGTTCTCAACCGTTATGAGGGTTACATGATGAACACCTGCCAGGAGGGTCTTGATTTCATCCGTCGTGTCGACAGCCCTAGCTGTAAGGTTATGCTGGATACCTTCCATATGAATATCGAGGAAGATAACATGGCAGCAGCCATCCGTCTGGCAGGAGATGACCTCTGTCACTTACACCTGGGAGAGGCAAACCGTCAGGTTCCGGGTAAGGGCAGCGGTATCCCATGGGCAGAGATCGGTCAGGCACTTCGTGATATTAATTACCAGGGCGCAGCCGTTATGGAACCATTTGTTATGCAGGGTGGTACCATCGGTTCTGAGATCAAGGTATGGAGAGATCTGGTTCCGGATCTGTCTGAGGAAGCTCTGGATAAGGATGCAAGAGGAGCCGTTGCTTTCTGTCGTCAGGTATTCGGACTGTAGGAAGGTTCGCAGCTTGTAAGGGAGCCTTTATGAGGTTCACGGATACAAGAGGATCGATGAGGAGAGAGATATGGCGAAATTAATTGCAGGAGTTGCTCATATCGGATTGTATATCAAGGATATCGAGCGTTCCATCCGATTTTATGAAGAGGTTCTGGAGTTTCAGATGATCCGTCGTTTCACTTCCCTGGAAGGAAATAAGATGGCATTTGTCAAGAGCGGTAATCTGATCATCGAGCTGATCCAGCATGTAGAGTGGATGGACAGAAAAGACGGACTTTACGACCATATTGCCATGGAAGTAGAGGACATCGAGGCGGTCAGTGCTGAGCTTCAGAGACGAGGCATCAAGATGGGTATGGATATCTATCTGGATCAGTTGGTCACAGCAGATGGTGTCAAATATCAGGATTTCCGCGGACCGGATGGAGAGCATCTGGAGATCTACCAGTATGTGGGCGATACGGAGCTCTTTAAATAAACAGAATAAAGAGGAATCAGAGCATGCGCTGATTCCGTAAAATAAGTAACTTGTTCATGAATGAAAGAAGGGGGAAACATATATGGAATCCTTAATTCAGATGGTCGGCATAACAAAGGAATTCCCTGGTGTGAAGGCGCTTGATAATATCAGCTTCAACATTAATCCGGGTGAAGTTCATGTTCTGATCGGCGAAAATGGTGCCGGCAAATCCACACTGATGAAGATTCTTTCCGGTGTATATACACCGACCAGTGGAAAGATCATATGTAATGGTCATGAGTACAGCAAGCTCACCACAGCTGATTCTTATAATGAAGGAATCGCTATCGTATACCAGGAGCTTTCCGTGATCAATGAGCTTTCTATCATGGAGAATCTCTTTGTTGGTAAGCTGCCGGAGAAGAAGGTCGGACCACTGAAGGTCGTAGACTATGAATTAATGAAACAGAAGACGGATGAGGTACTGAAGAAGGTTGGTATTCCTCATCACAGAAACACCCTGGTAGGGGATCTGGCTATGCCGGATAAGCAGTTATGTGAGATCGCCAAAGCACTGGTGTCCGGTGCCAAGGTTATCGTACTGGATGAGCCTACCACATCTCTGACTACCTCAGAGGTAGAGAATCTTCATAATCTGATCCGCAGTCTGAAAGCAGAAGGCTGTGGTATCGTATACATTTCCCATAAGATGAGTGAGCTTCACCGTATCGGTGACAGAATCACAGTCCTCAAGGATGGTGGATACGTAGGAACCTATCCGATCCAGGATCTGTCCATCGACCAGCTGGTAACCCTGATGGTTGGACGTGAGGTTACCGGTACTTATCTGGCTGACCCGGATCTGGACGTTCTGGCACAGCCTGTGATCTTCGAAGCCAAGAATATCAATCGTAAGGATGGAAAATGTAAAGATATCTCCTTCCAGCTTCATAAGGGTGAGATCCTCGGTTTTGCCGGACTGGTTGGCGCAGGACGTACGGAAACCATGGAAGCAATCTTTGGTGCCGTTCCGATGAGCTCCGGTCAGCTCTTGCTCAATGGCAAGGAAATTATAGTAAAGAATCCTTATCATGCTATCAAGCAGGGTCTGGGTATGCTGACAGAGGACCGTCGTAAGACCGGTTTTGCCAACAACTTTACCTGTAAGGAAAATATCGCTCAGGTTCCATTGATCAAAGCATCCACCATGAAGGGTATCGGTGGTCTGCTTCAGCCGAAGGATGAGAAGGAGTGGGCAGATACTCAGACCAAGGCTCTGAATATCAAATGTACCAGTCCGGAGCAGATGACAGTCACACTGTCCGGTGGTAACCAGCAGAAGGTTATCCTTGGTAAATGGATGGCTGCTCAGTCTGAGGTCATCATCTTTGATGAGCCGACCAAGGGTATCGATGTCGGTTCCAAGAGTGAGATCTATATCCTCATGCGTAAGCTGGCAAATGCCGGCAAGGGTGTGCTTATGATTTCATCCGAGCAGACAGAGCTTTTAAGTACCTGTGATAGAATCGCTGTCTTCCGCGGCGGCCAGCTTCAGGAGATCCTGATGAATGCCGATGCGAGTGAAGAGAAGATCGTTAAGATCTCCACCAATGAATAGGGAGGAACTTCGTAATGGAAAAGAAAAAAAATAATTTATCTTTCAATGTTCTCTGGAAGAAATACGGAACCATCGGAATTCTGCTTCTTCTGTTAATCGTTCTTGCGATTGCTAAGCCTAGCGCAATCTTTACTACAACTGCAATCCCGCAGATTTTAAAACAGTCTTCCGTTAATATCTTACTGGCACTCGGTGAATTCTTCGCCATCTTACTGGGTTACATCGACCTGTCCGTATCCGCTGCCTGTGGTTTATCGGGTATGGTAGCAGCTCTTGCTATGGTTAAGCTTGGTTTACCTTGGGTTGTAGCATGTATCGTTGGTGTTCTCTCCGGTACTCTGATCGGTTTCCTGAATGGTTTCATGATCAATAAGACAGGTCTTCATCCATTCATCATCACCCTTGGTACACAGACCATCTACTTCGGTGTTATGCTTGTTATCTCCGGTTCTGCCAACGTATTTGGCTTCCCTACCGGTTTCTCAGCATTCATGGGACAGGATATCGGCGGTATCATCCCTGTTATCGCAATCTTTGCCTTCGTAGCAGCCATCATCCTCTGGTTTGTAACGACTAAATGTAAAGTAGGCCGTAACCTTTACGCTCTCGGTGGTAACCGTGAAGCAGCATGGTACTCAGGTATTGACATTCATATGCACCAGATGATCGCTTACATGATTTCCGGTACCTGTGCAGGTCTGGCTGGTATCGTTCTTTTGGGTCGTCTGAATGCAGCAGCTCCTACAGCCGGTACAGGCTATGAGACTTATGCGATCGCAGCTACCATCATCGGTGGTACATCCTTCTTCGGTGGTGTAGGTAAGATCGGTGGCGTTGTTATCGGTGGTCTGATCATCGGTATCATCAACTATGGTATGACCGTCCTCATGATCGACTCTTCCGTACAGAAGATCGTCATGGGTGCTCTGATCATCATTGCTGTAACTATCGACCATTTCGTATCCGAGAACTCCGGTAAATAATTGGTACATTTCCTGTTCGGGAATTCCGTTAAATCACGGATACATATTATATCCGGGAAAACCGGTAAATCATGGATACATAATGTATCCGGGTAATCCGGTAAATCATTCATATTCATTTGTGTGATACCCTCCATATCCCTTGCGGATCAGAGTGATCCGCAGGAAGTTACCCCCTTAAAGAGTCGCAAAAATCGCGCCGCAGGGTGCACAACTTTGGGGTGCGATTCCCATGCGATCTCAGGGAGGATGACAGATCAGGAGAGGGTCAGATATAAGGTAGATACCCATAAGGGACTACATACATAACATTTTATATTTTTAAGGAGGTAACCTATGAAAAAAAGAATTCTTGCGCTCATGATGGCTGCAGTGATGACATTTGGTCTGGCAGCATGTGGCAGCAGCACAACAGACACATCTTCTGATTCTGCAACAGAAGCAGCAGCAGCTGATTCTTCCGCAGCATCCGGTGATGCAAAATATGCAGTAATTATCAAGACAGTATCCACATCCTTCTGGAAGAGCATGTATGATGGTATCCAGTCTTACGCAGATGAAAATGGTATCGCAGTTGACTTATTTACAGCACAGAGTGATACAGATGATGCTGGTCAGCTTGCAATCGTAGAGCAGTGTATCGCTTCCGGCGACTATGCTGGTATCGCTATCGCACCTGTTAACTCCACTACACTGGTATCTGCTGTAAAAGAAGCAAATGATGCTGGTATCCCTGTAGTAAATATCGACGAGCGTTTCAACACAGATGAGATGACATCCCAGGGTGCAGAATGTGTTGGTTTCGTATCTTCTGATAACGTAGCAATCGGTAACTTAGGTGCAAGCTACCTCTGTTCCTTAATCGATGCTGGTTCTGAGGTTGGTGTCATCGAAGGTATCGCTGGTAACACATCCTCCGAAGACCGTGCTTCCGGTGCTAAGGCAGCTTTCGAAGAAGCTGGTATGAACATCACAGCTGATCAGGCTTGTGACTGGGATATGCAGAAGGCTCTTGATGCTGTAGCAGCATGGGTTACACAGTATCCTAACCTGAAGGCTATCTACTGCTGTAACGATGGTATGGCAGCAGGCGTACGTCAGGCAGTTGCAGCAGCAGGCGCTGACATCCTTGTTTGTGGTACAGACGGTGACACAGATGCAATCGAAGCAGTTGCAGGTAAGGCAGCAGATGGTGTATCCATGACAGCTACTGTAGCTCAGGACCCAGCTACTATCGGTTCCACATCCCTTCAGTTACTGGTAGATGCAGTTGCTGATCCGGACGCTTACCCAGCTTCCGCAGAACCTGAGAAGACTCCTGTTGATGCTATCCTTGTAACAGCTGAGAACGCAGAGAGCATGTTAGGAGAATAATTTTATCTGAAAATTAGATAAAAACTCGCCCCATAACGAACCGGCAGGCTTCCTCATAGCATATCGTGAGGAAAACCTGCCGGTTTTCTTTTGTTTAAGAAGCAATAAGCAGATGGCCTTTTGGGCAGATTTCGGAAAAAGATGCTGTCATATGTCCAATAAAACGGCTTGTGCCAAGGATCTTGGGCAGAAGCCGGGAAAAGATAATGTCATATGTCCAAAACTGGTGAATAAACTGTACCTTGGTGTGTGAATAGAAGCTTAAGATTATGTATCGTATCACTATATATTATGGGATACAGAAGTAATTTGCTCTATATCGGTTAAAACCAGGGGAATAGAGCAATGTTACAGACAGATAACTTGCTCTATATCGGTTAAAACCAGGGGAATAGAGCAATGTTACAGACAGATAACTTGCTCTATATCGGTTAAAACCAGGGGAATAGAGCAATGTTACAAATCAGTTAATTGCTCTATAGTAATCGATATATAGAAGTTAGAGCAATGATCGGAGAGAAATGAATTGCTCTATGGGAAGATAAAAATAGGAGATAGAGCAAAGCTGTTGCTTAATGCCTTGCTCTATATAGAGTAAAAAATATAAAATAGAGCAAATCTTGCCACTGTACATCTTGCTCTATATGGGGATAAATATGAGAGATAGAGCAAAAATGCTGGTAAGTGACTTGCTCTATACGAGGATAAATGCAGACGATAGAGCAAAATTACACAAAACTTGTTTATTCTATGTAATAGGACAGGCAGAATGATCAATGACTAACAGACAAATCAGAGAGGATCGAGGATTCTGGGCAGGATACAGAAAAAGATAATATCATATGTCCAAAAACTCAAAATCAGACAGGGATATGATACCTGGTAAAAAATCATAAATCAGAAACGAAGAGTAGCCAAAATAGTTGAGTATTCTGTAAATTCGTGCTAATCTAAGATTCAGTCTGTGACACAGGATTCCTGTGAATTTATGATAGGAATATGATGAAATTTATTTCTCCATGATATTGGATAAAACCTGTATAATGGATGAGAACAAGGTTAAGTCTGTGATTTTTTCACAGGTGTGAAGAAAGAAGGAGTCTGCTATGTTAAAATACATCTTCATCTGTATTATGGTCTTTCTTGCCGGTTTTATCGATGCCGTTGCCGGCGGAGGCGGTCTGATCTCATTACCTGCCTATATGCTGGCGGGTCTGCCGACGCATAATGCCATCGCAACGAATAAAATGAGCTCCAGTATGGGTACCACCATCGCTACAGTAAAGTATGCATTGAATGGTTTTATTCTCTGGAAGCAGGTCATCCCGGCTGTAGTCAGTGCCTTTATCGGTTCTTCTCTGGGAGCTAACCTGGCTCTGATCGTCAGCGATGCAGCTTTTCGCTATATTATGATCGTACTTCTGCCGGTCATCGCTTTTTATGTCCTGCGTACCAGGAAGTTCGATGAAGGCCAGGAGCGTTTAACTCCGGTCAGGGAGCTGCTGGTGGTCATTCTTGTGGCACTGGGCGTTGGTGTCTATGATGGCTTTTACGGACCGGGGACCGGGACCTTCCTGATTCTGCTCCTGACGGGGATCGCTCATCTTAAGCTGACAGAGGCCAATGGTCTGACCAAGGTGATCAATCTTACCACCAATATTGCTGCCCTGACAGTGTATCTTCTGAATGGAAAGGTATACCTTCTGCTGGGCATCACAGCAGGATGTTTTAATGTCATAGGCAATTATCTGGGTGCCAACCTCTTTCAGAAGGGCGGAGCAAGATTTACCAGGCCGGTCATGCTCCTGGTTCTGACCATATTTTTTGTCAAACTTATTTTTAATCTATGACAGATTTATATGCTCCATAAGCTTCTCTCAGAATACCCATTGCAGTACGGCGAAGAAGAGCACGATCGGTATCAGAATCAATAACAGACGTTTCCACAGATAGGTGATCATACCGATCATCTCGCGGATATAGGCATTGGGCCAGAAATACCATTTGGTCGGACATCCCATGCCGTCTGGGTAGAAATCATTCTGCCGGGAGATGATGCCGCTGCGGAAGACATGGAAGTTATTGGTGGAAAATGCGACGCGAGCCTGCGGTGTGAGCTCGTCGATCAGAGCCTTGGAGAAAATCATATTTTCCCGGGTGTTGCGGGAGCGGTTCTCCACCAGGATCTGATCTTCGCTATAACCCTGCTCCAGCAGATAGCGAGCCATGGCATCACCCTCAGAGATCTGTTCATCGGAGCCCTGTCCGCCGGAAGGCAGGAAAATGGCCTGCTTGCCGGTTTTTTCTAATTGCTTCTCATAAAATGCGATGGCCCGATCTACGCGGGAGCGAATCAGGGGCATCAGGGTGCCATCTTTGCGGACACGGCAGCCCAGGATGATCAGATAATCCTTATCATAAGCCGGTTCGTGGGTGGCAGACAGATAGCCACAGATGACAGAACCCAGGAAGAAGCACTCCAGCAGGCAATAGACCGAGGTATAGGTGGATAGAATTGTCAGGACGGTATCCTTCAGGACCGGACTTCCATCCAGTGACAATAGCGGATCGGCAAAGCCATAGCCCAGAGCACCATAACCGATGAAAGCCATGGCAGCACCCAGAATCATGCAGACAGATAAGCCGATGCCCAGGATGTTGCGGGAACGGAAGCGTTCATGTCGAATCAGTGAGATATTACTGATGGTCATAGCGATGGCAAAGAGCAGGATCGCCGGGAAACTACACAGGATAAAGTTATAACCTGCATGCTGTAATACCTGATAGACATAGATCATATCACTACCGTACAGATACATGACAAATAAAATGATACTCAGAACGCAGACCCAGAGGAAGAAACCGGAATAGAAGATCCCCTGATAGGAATATCCCATCGTCCTCTGACAGGAACGAAAACCATAGATCAATAACCAGGCCATCGTGATCAGATAGAGGATGATACACAGGGTATGATCCTGATAGGAGGAGAAGTTACCATTGTCCAGATTGGTAATCTGATGGAAAGGGGTAACCTGCAGATCATGGGTCGTCAGCACCTTTCCGGTCTTCTGATTGCGGATGGTCATGGTGGTCTTTCCTGACTTCAGACCATACAAGGTCATGATCAGGCGCTGATTCTCCTGGCGGACCTTCCTGACCTCTATGATATCCGCCTGGTCGAATTCATAGCTCAGATCCGACGGCCGGAAATTACGGTCCATACTCAGATACATGGTATCACTGTAATAATTCTCCGGTCTGTAGTCGATACCAATCGCCATCATGATAAAAAAGAGGGTGATCCCCACGGCGATGATGGCCATTCTTTTTAATAGCTTCTCTTCCTTTAATGCTTCCTTCATATATGTTTGATCCTTTCATACTCTATGATGCGACGAAGTCACATGATAATCAAATGCAGGGCCTGACTTTTCATTTTTCCTCATTTGTAAGCTTAAATATTCTTTCAATATTATAGCAAATTATTATATGAAATTCAGTATAAATAATTCTGATTCATGTATTTTGATATTGTCTTCCGGCTAATACATTGTCATTGACAAATTATAATAGATATATAGTACAATGTACTATATCAAAGAAAGGGATGATACTATGGCATGTTCTATCAGATTGACCAGTAAAGAAAAAGCACGGATATTTTCGGAATAGTGGAGGTAAATGATGGACAAAAGTATGGTGAAATTAAGCAAGCGTATCTCGAAAGCGCTTCGTCATAAACCGAAGAGTCTGGGACTGAGTCTGGACGAACATGGCTGGGCAAGAGTGGATGATCTTATAGCCGGACTTTCCGAGACGACGCCATTTAACATGGAGATGCTGGAATACATCGTTGAGGAAAATAATAAGAAGAGATTTTCTTTTAACGAAGATAAAACTCTGATTCGTGCCAATCAGGGACATACCATATTAGTGGATGTGGAACTGCCGATTGTGACTCCCCCGGATATATTATATCACGGAACCGGAGAGAAGTACGTCGGCATCATAAAAGAAGAAGGCTTAAAGCCTATGGACCGGCTTTATGTTCATATTTCCCCGGATATTGAGACAGCAGTCAGTGTGGGATCACGACACGGTAAGCCGCATATCTTTCAAGTCCTGTCCGGGAAAATGCACGAAGATGGATATATTTTCTATCGATCGGTCAATGGTGTCTGGCTTACCGATAAAGTGCCGCCACAGTATTTACAGGACTTATGATCCGCTAAATCTATTTTACCATTTTTACTCCATGTCTCTCCCATATCCTTTCTGATTTTTCCTGTATAATTACAGATAAGAAAGATAGAGTTTTCGTAGTATGATGTATATTCATCAGGATGGAGAGGAATAGAGTATGAGTGTAATCGCTCTCGTAGGTACCTTTGATACCAAAGGGGAAGAGTATCTTTATGTAAAAGAAAAAATAGAGAATCTGGGTCTGAAAACTCTGACGATTCATGCAGGGATTTTCGACTCTGTCTTTGTTCCTGATATTAATAATGATTCTGTTGCAATCATGGGTGACGGTATTCTCAGTGAGCTTCAGGAGAAGAGAAATCGTGGTCAGGCCATGGAGGTTATGTCTCGTGGGCTCTGCCAGATTGTTCCTAAGCTTTATGAAGAAGGAATGTTTGATGGGATTCTGGCACTTGGCGGTTCCGGAGGGACTGCTCTTGTGACTCCTTGTATGCGATTGCTTCCTTTGGGTATTCCTAAGATTATGGTTTCCACTCTGGCATCTGGTGATGTCGGACGCTATGTGGGAACAAGTGACATTCTTATGATGCCATCGATCGTGGATGTGGCCGGGATCAACCGGATATCTTCTCAGGTCTACACCCATGCAGTTCATGCAATCGTCGGCATGGTGGAGCATAAGAATACCGATCGTCCGGAGAAAAAGCCTCTGATTGCGGCTACGATGTATGGTGTGACTACACCATGTGTCATGAAGGCCAGGAAATATCTGGAAAAAGCAGGCTATGAGGTGATCATCTTCCATGCTTCCGGTACCGGAGGCCGCATCATGGAGTCTCTGATCAACAACGGTATCATCGATGGCGTTCTCGATCTTACTACCACAGAGTGGATCGATGAGATATGCGGTGGGATCATGGCTGCCGGACCGGAGAGACTGGACGCGGCTGCCTTAAAAGGTATCCCACAGGTGGTTTCTGTCGGTGCAGCAGATCTCCTGACCTTCGGGGAGAGAGAAAGTCTGCCGGACAGATATAAAGACAGAAAGGTATATATGCATAATCCTGCCATTACCGTAGTCAGAAGTAATATAGAAGAAAATATACTCTTCGGCCTTAAGCTTGCGGAGAAGCTCAACCAGTGTAAATGCAATGCAGCAGTGATGCTTCCTCTCCGTGGTATATCCATGAATGATATCGAGGGTAGCGACTATTACGGTCCGGAAGAAGATCGCGCACTCTTTCTTACCCTGAGAGAAAGCATAAAGAATCCATTGGTTGAGGTCATTGATGTGGATGCACATATTAACGATGCGGTTTTTGCCTTGCTGGCAGCCAAGAAATTAATCGCCCTGATTGAAAGAAAACAATAGAAAGTAAATACAGAAGAAAGCAATAAAAAAAAATGCCGGTAGAAAGCAATAAAAAAGAAAATGCCGGAAAAAAGATAGAAGCAAGCAGATATATGATTACAAAAGTCTTATCATCATGACAGATGATAAGGCTTTTTGCTTTTTTGTCTCCTTTATGTTATGATACGTGGATGCGTATGGCTTCTGATCAGAAGGATATCAGAAAGCCGACCGGAATCCGGCGCGGGACTCCCTTGCGGATCCGGAATATGTAAGAATGAGGTGTCTTTTATGGATAAGATCTTAGAGCATGAAGAATCGGATAAAAGCATAAATCATGCAGAATCAGATAAAAGCATAAATCATGCAGAATCAGAAGCTTGCCTGGATTATGAAGAATTATTAAATGAGATATTGAATATCGGTATGGTCATGATCCAGTCCGGTGCCGAGACATTTCGTGTGGAGGAGAGCCTCTATCACATGTGTCAGGCCTATGATGTGGAGCATTGCGATTTCTTTGCCATACAGAGCAATATCCAGGCAACCCTGGTAAGCAAAGACAAGAAGCACTATACGCAGATCCGCAGGATTTTTAACAGCAATAATAACTTTGCACGACTGAGTCAGTTAAATACCCTGACCGGATATATCTGCAGGCATGCACCGGAACCTAAGGAGATTCATGTGATGTTTGAGGATATCATGAATCAGAAGCAGCCATCGGCAGGTCTTATCTATGTGGCAGCCCTGATGGGTGAGTTTGGTTTCTCCGGACTGGTCGGATGCAATCTACTGGACATGTTTGTGGTTCTTCTGGTGACAGGCTTCATCATGATGGGCTTTGGCCACTGGCTGATGAAGAAGGAGCAGAACACCTTTATCTATAATCTGATCCTCTGTTCTTTGTCCGCTTTTCTTGTGGCTTCCCTGAACAATTGGGGACTGCCGATTCATGAGGAGAGGGTGATCCTGGGCATCATCTTCTTTCTGATCGGAGGTCTGGGTATCTCCAATGGTATCCGGGATATGATCAATCGGGATCTGATGTCCGGTCTTCTGAATCTGATGAATTCCGTCATGGGGGCTCTGGGTATCGCCTGTGGTATTTTTGTGGGCCTGATGATATGGAGAAAGGGTATCACGATTGATTTTTCTGCTTCAACTAATGACTACCTGGGTCTTCTTCTGACCGGCATCGGTGCTCTGGGCTTTGCGGTATATTATAATACGCCGATTGGGGAAGCCATGGCCTGTGCAGTGGGTGCGATTCTGGCAGATCTCGGTTACATCCTGGGGATTCATGCCGGATGGGATGCATTCTATGCCATGTTGCTGGCAGCGGGTATCACTTCGGCCTGTGCCTTTCTTATGTCCAGGATCTATCGGTCGCCGGCCATCGTCTTCCTTACCACGATCATCCTTCCCCTGGTTCCCGGCTCCCATCTCTACGCCGGCATGTGCGCTGTGATCCAGAAGGATTATGGGGTAGCCAAAAACGAGTTTTTTCTTCTGCTCTCGCTCTGTCTGGCCATCCAGCTGGGCTTTATGCTGGTGGATATCATCATAAGATTTTTATTATATGCCTTCGGTAAGCATCGAATCTGATGCCATCCGGGGATCGGAAAGGTATTTCTGATATGCATCTGCAAAGGTGATCCTTTGCATGTATAAGCAGGAATACCTTTCTTTTTTTTCTTTTATAGTTGTATGAAATATATTTTCGTTGATTTGCCCAAAAAATCGATTCTTTCTTCTGCCAATTCGCTGAAAATGATATTCTATTGTAATCTTTTATTGAAAATAAAATTCAAAATGTTACAATAATTATATAGAAAAATGGGTCACCCAATATATTTATACAAAGTGAAAAAATACTGGAATAATTTGTGGTTTCCTGGAAAATAAGAAGAAAAAACAGGACAATTTGTTAAAAATAAAACAAAATGGGTCATCCAATTATCACATAATCAAGGAATCTTCCGGAATGATTTGATTCAGATATGGGATACAGACTCGCAAGCGAGTCTTAACAGAGTATACAAAACATTTCATCATGTTCAGAAAGGAGTATAAGATGAGCAAGATTACGGAGGAGATGTATGAGAGCTTTCAGTCCGGGCTCGAAGCGGTAAATGGCAGCTGTGTTCGTGCCTGCAAAGCGGACCTGGGTAAGGCTGTAGCGGATATCTTCCTGCAGGCCGGCATAGCCGATACCTGTATCGTGGAGACAGACCTGATGAAGGAGGCAGGTGTCATCGATGCCCTGGAGGCAGCCGGCATCAAGGTTTACACCGATCATATCCGAAAGAATGCGGAGACCGTGAAGGGGGGAGTCTCTGAGGCTCAGTACGGTATCGCATCCCTGGGAAGTCTGGTCCAGGGCAGAGATAATATCGATGAGAGACTGGTTGCTACCATGTGCGAGTATTATATCGGCATCGTCAAGGGTTCCACCATCGTACCGGAGTACGACGATATGTTTGATCTGATCTGTGCACTTCCTGAGCTGCCGAATTTCGTGGGATTCATCACAGGACCCAGCCGTACTGCCGATATCGAGTGTGTCAGCACCGTAGGTGTGCACGGTCCTTTGTGTCTGGCAGCCGTTGTAGTGGAGGATGAGTAATAAGGATCACATGTCGGACAGATATCGGGAGGAGATATTGTGAGAAAGCCTGAGTACAGGTATCAGAATAAGAAAGGGGAGAGACGATGGCAAGTGAAGGATTGAAGAAAGAGATTCAGTCTGCTCTGGATAATGCAACCTTGAGCAGAACACTCGGTAATTTCTGTAAGACCTACCCACAGCGTAGATTAAATGTATATAAGGATGTTGATTTTGATGAGGTACAGGCTCAGATCAAAGAGGTCAAGACCTACGCAGCACAGCATGTAGACGAGATGATTGAGAAATTTACTGCCAACTGTGAGAAGAGAGGCGGTCATGTTTATCATGCGACATCCAAGGAAGATGCCATGGAGTTTGTTCGGAAGCTGGTGAAGGAGAAGGGAGTAAAATCCATCATCAAGTCCAAGTCCATGGCTTCGGAAGAGATTAATATGAACCATGTTCTGGGAGATGACGGGGTTCTTGTTCAGGAGACAGACTTAGGTGAGTTTATCATCGCTCTGGAGAAAAATACACCGGTCCATATGGTTATGCCGGCCTTACATCTGAATAAGGAAGAGGTTGCCGATTTATTTACAGATTATACACAGACTCCAAATGAACCGATCATCTCTGAGGAGGTTAAGACTGCCAGAAGAGTCATGCGTGAGAAGTTTATCACAGCGGATATGGGTGTATCCGGAGCCAATGTGGCTGTTGCGGAGACCGGAACCGTATTTACCATGACTAATGAAGGGAACGGTCGTATGGTCGGAACCTTACCCAAGATTCATCTCTATGTATTTGGTATAGAGAAATTCGTAGACAAGCTGACAGATGCCAGACATATCTTCAAAGCTCTGCCTCGTAATGGTACGGCACAGAGACTGACTGCTTATCTGTCCATGTACACCGGTGCAACCGATGTGGTAACCGATAAAGAGGAAGATACCAAGGAGAAGAAGGAGTTCTACACCGTGATCCTGGATGATCCGGGTCGTCGTCAGATTCTGGAGGATCAGGAGTTCAGTCAGATCTTTAACTGTATCCGATGCGGCGCCTGTCTGGATGTCTGTCCGGCCTTTGCTCTGGTTGGCGGACATGTCTATGGCTCCAAGGTATATACCGGTGGTATCGGAACCCTCTTATCCCATTTCTTAGTAGATGAAGAGAGAGCTGCCCAGATTCAGAATATCTGCCTGCAGTGTGGCAGATGTAAGGAGGTCTGCGGTGGTGGTATCCCGATCACCGATCTGATCATGAAGCTGCGTGAGAAGCAGGTAGCGGAGAATCCGGAGCCGGTGAAACGATTTGCTCTGGAGGCTGTATCGAATCGTAAGTTATTCCATAGCATGCTGAGGATCGCTGCCATTGCCCAGGAACCATTCTCCAAGGGTCAGCCGATGATCCGTCATCTGCCGATGTTCTTATCCGGATTGACCAAGGGCAGGAGCTTCCCAACCATCGCGCAGGTGCCATTCCGCGATGAGTTCCCGGAACTGGAGCAGAAGGTGGAGAATCCGAAGGGTAAGATCGCTATGTTTGCAGGATGCCTCCTAGACTTTGTCTATACGGATCTGGCCAGGGATGTTATCGCGAATCTTAATTCCATCGGATATTATGTGGACTTCCCGATGGATCAGGGCTGCTGCGGCTGTCCGGCATCCACCATGGGTGATGTGGAGAATGCCCGCATCCAGGCAGAGATGAATATCGAGGCCATGCATGCGGAGGATTACGATTATATCGTATCTGCATGTCCGTCCTGTACCCATCAGCTGAAGAAATATCAGGAATTCTTCGAAGAAGGTTCCGAAATGTATAGAAAAGCCAGAGAGCTCGGGGATAAATCCTTCGATTTCTGTAAATTATTCCATATGCTTGGCGGAGTAAGTCAGGAAGGCGACAGTAAGGAAATGAAGGTAACCTACCATGATTCCTGTCATCTGTGCAGATCCCTCAAGGTTGTGAATGAACAGCGTGAGTTACTGACACAGACACCGGGTATCGAGCTGGTTGAGATGAATGACCATGATAACTGTTGTGGTTTTGCCGGTACCTACAGTGTACTTTATCCGGAGATCGCTTCCCAGATGCTGGAGAAGAAGATTGAGAATATCAAAGAGACCGGAGCGGATGTAGTCGCAGTAGATTGTCCGGGATGTATGATGCAGATTCGTGGCGGACTGGATGCCAGAAATCTGGATATCAAGGTAAAACATACCGCAGAGATCATCGCGGAGAAGCGCGGACTGGTATAAGTCTTATCCCTTGTATGGTTTGTTTCGTTTGTTTCTATGAGAAGAGAGTAGAAGAGAGAGGATGAATGGGGATATGAAGCAGAACTTCATTATGACCGAGGAAGAGAAGCTGCAGGTGCAGAAATGGATCCGAAGGATCGGAGCCTGTCCGGAATCCATGAAGGATACTCCGACCGGTAAGGTCCTGAAGGATACGGTAGGATCTCTGGGTAAGATGATCCGGCCGGGACTGCTGCTGGCCTGCGGATCCTTCGGACCGGATTATCAGATTCAGAAGGACAGGCTGTGCATGCTGGGGGCTCTCGTGGAACTGACCCACCTGTCTTCTCTGATCCATGATGATATCATAGATGATGCTCCTCTCCGCAGAGGCATGAGTTCCATTCAGGGGAAATACGGCAAAGACGCTGCAGTTTATGCCGGTGATTTCCTGATCGCCCGGATCAATTTCTGGGAGGCCAGACAGCACTGTAATGATGCGGCGCAGATTCTGGCATCTACGGTGGAGGATATGTGCGTGGGAGAGATCGGTCAGGCCATGTGTCGTTATCATCCGACGGTTACCTGTAAGCAGTATTATGATAATATCCGGGGGAAGACAGCTTCCCTCTTCCGGGCGGCCTGTAAGATCGGAGCGATGACGGCCGGCTGTGATGAGGAGCTGATCCGGGTGCTGGAACGATTCGGAGAGCATCTGGGCATCATGTTTCAGCTGAGAGATGATCTGATCGACTTCAGCAGCAACGGCTGTGAGGATGGTAAGAAGACCCATAAGGATTTCCAGGATGGGATCTATACCCTGCCGGTGCTGATGGCCATGCGGATTCCGGAGGCCAGAAAGGAACTCCTGCCCATCATGGAGGAGAATCAGAAGCGAGTCCTGGCAGAGGAAGAGATCCGTCAGATGGAGGAGATCGTCATCCGTTATCAGGGTGTGGTGGATACAGGAAAGGAGATCCTGCATCGCGCAGATCTCTGTTATGACATCCTGAATGCTCTGCCATCTTCGGATAGTGTGACAGCCTTAAAAGAATTGCTGGCCATGCTGACTGCTCTGTGAAGGAGCAGATGAGGGATAGGATAAGGGATATTCTGAAGAAGAGCTTGAAAGGTAGATCGCGATGAATGATACTTATAAACCATTAACCATAAAGCTGGCATGGAATCTGGCTGCTCCCGGAACCTGGGTGGCATCGGCCTGTCCGGCGATCTTTGCCATCCTCTACAGCAGGATACAGGGCTATCCCCTGCGGATCTGGATGTATCCCACGCTGGTTCTGGCCTGCATCCTCCTGCAGAGCGCAGTCAATACCCTGAATGACTATATGGATTTTATCAAGGGGACAGATAGTGAGCAGGATGTCCTGGAGGAGGCGGATGCGGTCCTGATCTATGGTGGTATCGCTCCGGCCAGTGCCCTGCGCTTAGGTCTTGCCTTTCTGGCAGCCGGGATCCTTCTGGGACTGACTTCCGGATTATGGCAGGGGCTGCTTCCCCTGGGCATCGGTCTGATCGGAGTTCTGGTGATCGCGCTGTATTCCTGCGGTCCCCATCCCATCTCCTATCTTCCGATCGGAGAGCTGATCAGTGGCTTCGTGATGGGAGGTCTGATCCCCCTGGGGGTCTGTGCCTGTGCGGATGGACGGCTTCATATGGAGGTATTGCCGGCAAGCATACCATTTATCCTGGGAATCGCCATGATCATGCTGTGTAATAACGGATGTGATATCGAGAAGGATATGCAGGCAGGACGCTCTACATTTCCTGCTATGGTCGGCAGGCAGAGAGCACTTACGGTATACCGGCTTCTGATCGTCTGCTGGGTAGCAGCCTTGCTGCTGGAACCGGTCCTTCTGATCGGAAGAGCGGGACTCTTAAGTCTCCTTCTCTTCCTCCTGATCGGCAGGAAGCCATACCAGATGCTGTGGCATCTGAAGCTGGAGCCGGCCCGGCGTATCCTGCAGATGCAGACCATCGCAAAGGCGAATCTGCTGGGACATGGAATCCTCTGTCTGAATCTGCTCCTCTACTGTCTTCTGACAGCAGCCGGATCTGCGGTCTTCTGATGTAACATGGTCAGGAGGATGAGCAGAAGGGGAAATGTTCTGACAGGAAAGAAAAACAGCGAGGAAGCGGATATCACATAAGACAGGAGAAGTATCAGAGAGGAAGCGGATGACGCATAGGACAGGAGAGGGGAAAGATGAAGAAAGCAGATCGAGTCCATGGAGTATTTCAACGGATCGCAGGAGGATATGACCGGGCCAATGACCGGATCAGTCTGGGGATGCAGAAGAGATGGAAGCGTATGCTTACCGGACGAATCATCAAGGGTGCTCCCTGGGAGATTCGTCTCCTGGATGTCTGTTGCGGTACCGGAGATATCGCTCTTCGTATCGCCAGGAAGCGTGAGGATATCCAGGTGACCGGAGTGGATTTTTCCTCCGCCATGCTGAGAATTGCCCGGAGGAAGAGAGACCGGGAGGGACTCAGTCAGGCCATGTTTCTCGAGGCGGATGCCATGAGTCTTCCCTTCCCGGAGGATAGCTTCGCAGCGGCAACCATATCCTTTGGTTTGCGTAACACAGCCGATTATATGCAGGTTTTAAAAGAAATGGTACGGGTGGTAAGACCGGGCGGATGTATCTATTGTCTGGACTCCTTTGTACCGGAGCATGGATGGGTCCGACCATTTTATCGCTTGTATTTTCATAAATTGATGCCGCTTCTGGGCGGCGGACGGAAGTATTTGCAGGACTACCGCTGGTTGTCTGAATCCACGGAGAAATTCCTGCAGCCGACAGAATTAATGCATCTCTTCCGCAGAGCCGGATTGAGACGGGTTCGTAAGAAGGAGAAGATGTTTGGTGCCTGTGTCCTGATCTGGGGACAGGTAGAATAAGACGATGGGACCGGAAAGAGTCCGGACGGATTTTGTCGGCAGATCAAAAGAAGATTAACATGATATATAGGAGGAAGAAGATGAGTGACGATAGATTTGATGCCATAATCGTGGGTGGCGGTCTGGCAGGACTTAGTGCATCAATCGTGATGGCGAGAGCCGGCTTAGAGGTTCTCGTGATCGAAAGAGGAGATTATTGTGGCGCAAAAAATATGACCGGTGGTCGTCTCTACGGTCACAGTCTGGAGAAGATCATCCCGAACTTCGCTGAGATTGCGCCAATCGAGAGAAAAGTGACCAGAGAGAAGATCTCTCTGATGACAGAAGACGGTTCTCTGGATATCGGCTATACTTCCCGCAAATTAGGTGCGGCAGCCCAGAGTGCTTCTTACACAGTACTTCGCGGTAAGTTCGACCAGTGGCTGGCAGAACAGGCCATGGAGGCAGGTGCAGAGGTTATCCCTGGCATGCTGGTGGATGCTCTGGTACAGGATGAGAAGGGTGCCGTGATCGGTATCGACTGCATGGGTGAGGTCATGGAAGCTGATGTGGTCATACTGGCAGATGGTGTGAACTCTCTGCTGGCTCAGTCCATCGGTATGAAGGAGGAGCTGAAGCCGCATCAGGTGGCAGTCGGAGCCAAGGAAGTGATTCGTCTGGGTGAGAAGACCATCAATGAGAGATTTCATGTATCCGATGGGGAAGGTATGGCATGGCTGTCAGCCGGTGATCCGACCCAGGGTGGCTTCGGCGGAGGCCTGCTCTACACCAATAAGGATACGGTATCCGTCGGTATCGTAGCAACCTTAAGTGATATCGGACACTCCGATCTCTCAGTTCCGGAGCTGCTGGATCGCTTTAAGGATCATCCGGTCATCGCCCCTTTACTGGAGGGCGGCGAAGTGATCGAGTATTCCGGTCATCTGGTACCGGAGGAAGGTATCCATATGGTGCCGGAATTATACCGTGATGGCGTACTGGTAACCGGTGATGCGGCAGGCTTCTGTGTGAATCTTGGCTTTACGGTTCGTGGTATGGACTTTGCCATCGAGTCCGGCCGTCTGGCAGCGGAGGCAGTGATCCGTGCCCACCAGCTGAAGGATTTCCGTGCCCGGACCCTGTCCTATTATAAGAGACTGCTGGATCACAGTTTCGTGATGGAGGATCTGAATTCACTGAAGGGCTTCCCGACTCTCTTAAGCAGAAGAGAGATCTTTGAGGGACTGCCGGCTATGGTAGATGATATTGCAGGTAAGATCTTCACGGTAAATGGGGAGTCCACAGAGGGTATCCTCATGGGTATCATCGAGTCCCTGGCTTCTCATATGACCGTGGCGCAGCTTGTTGACCTTGTATCTACGATAATGGAGGCGTTTTAATTATGAAGAAAATGTCAATGGATGATCGATTAGCATTAAACAGATATCAGGTAGACGAGGAGAATCCGCATATTATCGTCGATCTGGAGAATCTTGATATGGAAGAATTCCGTAAGCTCTTACTTGCCTGTCCTGCAAAATGTTATACTTACATTGATGGACATGCTGCTTTCTCTCATCTGGGATGTCTGGAATGCGGTACCTGTCGTGTACTGTGCAAGGGCGGCATCGTGAAGGAATGGCATCATCCGATGGGTGAGATCGGTGTTCAGTTCAAACAGGGTTGAGGCAGGGACTCTCGAGCGAGTCCGGAAGGAAAGCCTGATGGTAGAATAGGATGAGCAGAATTATATTATTTACCGGCAAGGGCGGCGTTGGAAAATCCAGCGTCGCCGCTGCCCATGCAGTGAAATCAGCGTCAGATGGCAGGAAGACCCTTCTCGTCAGTACAGATATGGCGCATAATATCGCAGATATCTTTGAGAAGACAGTGGGACCGGAGATCACCAGGCTGGCAGACAATCTCTACGGACTGGAGTTGGATCCGGACCGTATGATGCGGGAGGAGTATCCGGAGATGAATCGCTCCATCGCCGCCATGTTCTCCCAGGCAGGCTTCACAGCCGATAAGATTGGGACAGACTTTATCTTTCCGGGATTTGATGATCTCTTCTGCCTCCTGAAGATCAAGAGCTTATATGAGAGCAGGGACTTCGAGCGAATCATGGTGGACTGTGCGCCGACCGGTGAGACCCTGTCTCTGTTGAAATTACCGGAGCTTCTGGCCTGGTATATGGAGCGTTTCTTTCCCGTCGGTAAGATGATGGTGAGAGTGCTGTCCCCGATCTCCCGATATCGATACCATGTAAATCTGCCGACGAGCCAGGGTATGGATGATATCGGCAGACTGCACGGTCATCTGATGGAGCTGCAGGAGCTGCTGAAGAATCCGCAGATCAGCTCCGTCCGTCTGGTCTGTACTCTGGAGAAGATGGTGGTGGAGGAGACCAAGCGGAGTTATATGTATCTGAATCTCTATGGATATCAGGTAGATGGGCTCTTTGTCAACCGCCTGCTGCCCCGGCAGAAGGAGAATCTATTTCTCCGGCACTGGCGGCAGATTCAGGACAAGTATATGACGGAGATCGGGATGGTATTTTATGATCTGCCGATTCACTCGATTCCATGGATGCCGGAGGAGATCCGGGGGATGGAAGCGGTCGAGAGGATGGTGGACTCCATATTTACAGAGGAATATGCAGCTCATTATGCAGATCTGAGCGCCTGCACGGAGCATGAGATCTATGAGAAGACGGCAGATGGCTATCTTCTGAGATTACAGCTGCCGGGGATCGAGGACCGGGAGAAGGAACTGCAGGTATTGAGTCATGGACCGGATCTGGATCTGATCCTGGGACATATGCAGAGGAGGATTCCATTGCCGGATCTCCTGCGAGCTGCAGCAATCAAAGAGGTGCGGTGCGAGAATGGAGAGCTGGGAATCTATTTCTCCGTGGAGGAGAATCCGATTCCCCACGAATAAGAATCGAATGCCGGATGGCGGAGAGAAAAAAGGATCTATCCTTTGACACAGTCCGGTGGATAAGATAGGACCGGAGATTCATACAGAGCAGAAGAGAGAGGAGGTAGCAGGATGCGTATTATCATATATACCGGTAAGGGTGGTGTAGGTAAGACCAGCATCGCTTCCGCCACAGCCCTTTGCCTGGCGCAGGAGGGGAAGAAGGTGATCCTTATGAGTACGGACCAGGCGCACAGCCTGAAGGATGCCTTCGCTCTCTCCCATGCTCACTGGCAGGAGGATGCCTTCGCTCTCTCCCGTGCTCCCGGGCAGGGGAATGCCTTGTGCGAGGATGGATCGGAAGCGGGCCTTCCCGGGAATCCGGCCATCCTGGAGCTGAACCCGGTGGAGGAGAGTCGCAAGGCCTGGGGGAGTCTGCAGGATTATCTGCGGGAGATCATCTCTGCCAGAGCGGACGGCGGACTGGCCGCCGACGAGGCCCTTCTTTTTCCGGGCTTTGAGGAATTATTTGCCCTGCTTCGCATCCTGGACCTTTATGAAGCGGCCCTCTATGATGTCATTATCGTGGATTGCGCACCGACAGGTGAGACCCTTTCCCTCCTACGCTACCCGGAGAGACTGTCCGTAGTAGCGGATAAGATCCTGCCCATGGTGCGCAATATGAATAAGGCTCTGGGCGGACTGATCTCCCGCAGGACCCAGGTTCCCAAACCCAGGGATGTCGTCTTTGCGGAATTCGATCAGCTGGTGAAGAGATTGAATCGGCTGAGGATGATCTTACAGGATCGGGAGCTTACCAGTCTGCGTCTGGTGATGACACCGGAGCGTATCGTGATCGACGAGGCCAGGAGGAGCTACACCTGGCTGCAGATCTATGATTTCGGTGTGGATGCAGTCTATGTCAATCGCATCTATCCCAGGGAAGCCCTTGCAGGCTATTTTGAAGGATGGGCGCAGATGCAGGAGGAGAGCCTGGCTCTGGTCCGGGAGAGCTTTCCGGAGCAGAGGATCTTCTATCTTATGATGCAGGAGGACGAGGTGTGCGGCAGGCAGATGCTGGAGAGGATCGCTGAGCAGATGTACGGAGTGTGGACAGGTAGCTTAGCTGATGTGGATAAGATAGAGGAGACGGACCCTGTCCCTGTGGATAAGCTGTCCGAGAGGAAGGAGACTGCCTATGTCAGTCCCGAAGGGATCTTTTGTAAGGAGCAGGCCTTTCGGATCGAGGAGAGAGACGGCAGCAGATATTATATCATTCGCATGCCTTATGCGGACAAGGCAGAATTATCCGTTCGCAAGGAGGACAAGGAACTGATTCTTAGCTGTCGCAATGAGACCAGACGCTTCCAGCTGCCGGATAAGCTGGTGAGGCGGCAGATCAGCAGCTGGGATTATGCAGACGGAGAGATGATCCTGGTGATGGATTATTAGCGGATGACTTATTCGTGGATAATTCTGAATATTTTACTATGCATTTCCGGAGAAATGCGATATAATAAATTCGTTAGTTTGTTATTTGATCAAAGCCCTTCGCAGGATAGTGAAACCATGTTGCTGCGGAGGGCTTTTCGTAAAAAGGAGGTCTCTTATGCTTCAGGTATTGGTTACTTATGATTGTGGGAATAAAGAGAACAGGGATGCATTTTATGCAGCATTGAAGGAGAATGATATCTCCGCGATCTCCGAGGCGGAGGAAGGATGTATCTGCTATCGCTATTATTATCCCTGTGAGGATGACAGCAAGGTCTTTCTGGTAGAACAGTGGGAGACAGTAGCGGCGCAGCAGGCCCATAAGCTTCTGCCACACTTCGCTCTGATCGGTCAGCTGAAGGAGAAGTATCAGATTGCCAGCACATTTGCCTTTACGGAAGTGACGGCAGTGGAGTAAGTAAAATTCCATCGGATGATCTGCAGAGCAGAAAGGAGGCTGTTTATAGAAACAACCTCCCTTGTTTTTTATATAAATGAATTGATTAAAAAGGAACAGAAGCTAAATATCCTTGCAGATAGCGAAGGGAGAGAAGGATTATTCCGCCAGGTCGGCCAGAATCTCCTTCAATACCTGCAGTACTCCGTCACTGGCATAGCCCGGGATCACATGATCGGCGGCTTCCTGTACCTCCGGGCGGGCTGTATCCACAGCATAGCCTCTTCCGGCAGCCTGCAGCATGGAGATATCATTGAAATTATCGCCAAATGCGATGGTATCCTGTGGGGAGATATGTAAGTCCTTACAGAGCTGAAGCAGACCATTGCCCTTGCTGATGCCGGGCATGACGCAGTCCACCCAGTTCTTACCGGAAGGAAGAAGACTCAGGCGGTCCTTCCATTTCTCTGTCATATATTGATTGCAGAAAGCTTCCCCGGATACCGGGTGAAAGATGGTGACCATACTGTAGGTATCCTCCGGGATCTGATGATAGCTGCCGGTAGCGATGGTGGTGAAGCCATAGCCCTCTGTCAGGCGGCGGTAGAGCTCGGAATCCTCATGAGGACAGTAGGCCAGATCGGCAGTCTCGGAAAATACGTCGGCCTCCCCATGCTGTGAGATGTCATCCCAGAACTCGCAGATCCACTCTCTGGGGATGGGCTTGAGGATCCGGGAGTCATGGCCGTGACTGATGGCACCTCCATTCTGAGACAGGACCCAGACCTTATCCAGGATGGGTTGAAATACGGTCCTGACTCCCATGAGATGACGGCCGGAGGCCACGACGAAGACGATGCCCCGATCGGTCAATTCTTTGATTACAGTAAAATACTCCGGATTTATGTCGGCAGAGCCTTCAGAAACCAGAGTACCATCGATATCCGTAATGATCAGCTTTATCATGTATTATATCCTCTTTTGCTTTAAAATAGAAAGAGTCGGGGTAACAGGATTCGAACCTGCGACCTCGCGGCCCCCAGCCGCGCGCTCTAACCAAGCTGAGCCATACCCCGACAATATATCTTATTATACTCCGGAATGATTGATTTGTAAATTACAGAATTTTTTTAATTCGATAAATGGATAGAAAAATCAATTCTCAAGTGTCAAGACTTTTTCTTTTCTTATTTTAAAATATATGTTATATTATTTCATTGACATATTTGATGTTTCTGATATATGAAGGTGAAGATATGATTGAGAATGTTTTACAGAAGACAAAAGACATGATCCGTAAGCTTCTGGTTGGTGTGGATGTCGGTTCCACCACCACCAAGGTCGTGGTCATGGAGGAAGAGACAGAGGAGGTATTATATTCCTCCTATAAGAGACATAATGCGGCACAGGTTAAGAGTGTGAGAGATGTCATCCGGGCAGTGGCAGAGCATTTCCCGGGAGAGCAGATCCGTATGGTCATGACAGGCTCCGGAGCCAAGCCCATCGCCATGGGCTTAGATGTGCCATTTATCCAGGAGGTAGTGGCTAACTCCGTCGCCCTCAAGAAGGATTATGAGAATGTGGGCACGGCCATCGAGCTGGGCGGACAGGATGCCAAGATCATCTTCTTCGGCCGGGACAGCCAGACCGGAGAACTGAATGTTGCCGATATGCGTATGAACGGCAGCTGTGCCGGTGGTACCGGTGCATTTATTGATGAGGTTGCTTCTTTATTAAAGGTACCGATCGAGGAATTTAATGCCATGGCGGAGAAGGGGACCTGTGTCTATGATATCTCCGGCCGTTGTGGTGTCTATGCCAAGACCGATATCCAGCCCTTGCTGAATCAGGGAGCGGCCAAGGAGGATATCGCACTGTCGGCATTTCATGCCATCGCCAAGCAGACCATCGGTGGTCTGGCCCAGGGTCTGGATATCGAGAAGCCGGTCATCTTTGAGGGAGGTCCTCTGACCTTTAACCCGGTTCTGATCCGGGTATTTGCAGAGAGACTGATGCTATTCTCCGACGAGATTCTGATTCCGGAGCATCCGGAGATCATGATCGCCTACGGTGCGGCCCTGTCCCTGAAGAGTATGTTTGCGGATTCGGAGAGTCTGCATGTGGATCAGCTCCTGGATAAGATCGATCATGTGAAGATTCAGGTGGATGAGAAGGATAAGAAGCTGTCTGCGCCATTCTTCCGGAGCCAGCAGGAGAGGGAGGCCTTTCTGGCAGCCCATAAGATGCATTCCAAGGAGGCTCCCGAGATTCATGCGGGGGACCATGTACGTGCTTATCTGGGTATCGATTCCGGTTCTACGACCACCAAGTTCGTCCTCATGGATGAGGAGGAGAAGATTCTGGATGTCTTCTATGCTTCCAATGAAGGAGATCCGCTGACCGTGGCCAGGAATGCCCTGATCGCCCTGAATCACAGGTATCGGGATGCCGGTGCCAGTCTGGAGATCCTGGCGGCCGGCACGACAGGCTACGGAGAGCTGCTCTTCCATAAGGCCTTCCATGCGGAGTGCCATATGGTGGAGACGGTGGCCCATGCCAAGGCAGCCAGTCATTATGTGGATGATGTCAGCTTCATCCTGGATATCGGTGGACAGGATATGAAGGCCATCTGGCTGGATCATGGTATCATTACCAATATCGTGGTAAATGAAGCCTGCTCCTCCGGCTGTGGTTCCTTCCTGGAGAGCTTTGCGGCCAATCTGCATATTCCGGTGGAACGGATCGCGGAGGAAGCATTTTCTTCTACAGAGCCGGCAGCACTGGGCAGTCGCTGTACGGTATTTATGAACAGCTCGATCATCACAGAACAGAGAAATGGCAAGGCGGCCAATGATATCATGGCCGGTCTCTGCCGTTCCATCATAGAAAATGTATTTACCAAGGTCATCCGTATCTCCAATGTGGAGAGCCTGGGGGATAAGATCGTGGTACAGGGTGGTACCTTCCGTAATGATGCCGTACTCTGTGCCATGGAACAGTACCTGGGGAAATCGGTTACCAGGGCACCACTTCCGGGCCTGATGGGAGCCATCGGTGCGGCTCTGATCACCAGAGACCGGATGAAGAGCGGACAGCTTCAGCCATCCTTCATCGGACTGGATGCCATGGAGCACTTCTCCTATGAGCAGACGGCCAATTATCCGTGTCCTTTCTGCGAGAATCATTGCAAGAGAACCATCGTCACATTTTCCGATGGGCAGTCCTGGGTAACCAACAATCGCTGCGAGCGAGGAGAGATTCTGGGAGATCCTAAGGATGCCGGGGTCAGAGATGCCCTGAAAGCAAAGCAGAAAGCCAGGGAGGAAGTGCCGAATCTCTTCGTCCTGAGAGAAAAATTATTATTTAAAGAGTATGAGGTACCGGAGCTGCTGCCGGATCAGGGGATCACCATCGGTATCCCGAGAGTGCTGTCTTACTGGGATACGGCACCCTTCTGGACCAGCTTCTGGAGAGCGCTGGGCTTCAAGGTCAAGCTGTCACCGAAGAGTACCCGCAAGATCTATGAAGAGGGTCTGCATGCCGTGACCTCCGATACGGTCTGCTTCCCGGCCAAGCTGGTACATGGACACATCCGGGCTCTGGCCAGGATGGGTGTGGATCGTATCTTCATGCCATCCATCACGACCGTTCCTTCGGAGAATACGGAGGAGACCAGTGAGTCCATGTGTGCTGTGGTAAAGGGTTATCCGATCGTTATGCGTAATTCGGATAATCCGGATAAGAGATATGACATTCCATTTGATACGCCATTATTCCACTGGCATCACTGGCATGATCGTGACCGTCAGATCACGATCTATATGAAAGAACATTATAATATACCGGCGGCGGTCACCAGAAAGGCCGTGCAGGCTGCCGATGAGGCGCAGAAGCTCTTCCTGTCTCAGCTGCAGGAGGCTGGGGCCCGGATCATGCAGGAAGCCAGAGAAGCGGGCAGATACGCAGTGGTTCTGGCATCCAGACCATACCAGAATGACGCTTTGGTCAATCATGATCTGCCGCAGATGCTGACCTCCATGGGTATCCCGGTCCTGACGGTGGACTCTCTGCCGGAGGCCAATCAGGTGAAATTAGATAAATTAAGAATCGATGTGGTAAATAATTACCATGCCCGTATGTTATCCTCTGCCATCCTGGCAGCGGAGCATGATTATCTGGAATATATCCAGATCGTGAGCTTCGGCTGCGGTCATGATGCCTATCTGTCCGATGAGATCATCCGCACCATGCATAAGATTTCCCGGAAGACACCACTGGTACTCAAGCTGGATGAGAGTGATATCCAGGGACCGCTCCGCATCCGTGTCCGTTCCTTCATCGAGACCATCGATATGAAGAGAGGCATCGGATACGAGCCGAAGGTCAAGCCGCTGACGGATCCTTATGAGGTGAAGTTCACCAAAGAGGATGTGAAGGAGCGTCTGGTCCTGATTCCTAATACCTCCCACGCCTTCTGCCGGATCATGTCTGCGGCCATGTCCACCCAGGGCATCCGTGCCGTGCCGCTGGAGGTGGGCAGAGAGGAAGCCATCCGTCTGGGCAAGCAGTATGTTCATAATGATATCTGCTTCCCGGCTCAGATAGTAGTCGGTGAGATCCTGGCAGCTCTGCGCAGTGGAAAATATGATCTGGATAAGACCGGTGTCGCCATGGCCAAATATATCGGCGACTGCCGTCTGACCCACTATACGCCGTTACTTCGTAAGGCCATGGATGATGCCGGTTTCAAACAGGTACCGATCGTGACCAATGATGATAAAGATGCCCACGATATCCATCCGGGCTTCAAGATGAACCTGATCGCTTCCATGCGTCTGGCGACGGCTCTGCCTATGATCGATGTCCTGGAAGAATTATTACGTAAGATCCGTCCTTATGAGATCGTTCCCGGCAGCGCCAACCAAGCCTTTGACAAGGGGATGGATGCCCTGGTGGAGGGCATCGAGCAGGCCGGTATCCGCGGAGCCAAGAAGGGCTTTGCCAGAGCCATCGATCTCATGTGTCAGGTCAGGTATGACCGATCCCATCTGAGACCGACCGTCCTGATCGTCGGGGAGTATCTGCTGAATTTCCATCCGGGTGCCAACCATGATATTGAGGATTATCTGGAGCGTAACGGCTTTGAGATCATCGAGGCCCGCATGACGGATGTTATCCAGAAGACCTATTTCTATCAGAATGCCCAGGTCAAGGAGTACCATATCCGTAAGAAGTTCGCCGATAAGGCCCTGCTGCAGGTAGAGAACTCCTTCTTCAGCTATGCCCATGATGTGACAGCAAAGATCGCGAAGAAGCATCCTTTGTATGAAGGAGAGACCCGCATGGAGGATCTGGTCAAGGATAGTGATTCCATCATCCATCATACCTTTGATGCCGGAGAGGGTGTCCTGATTCCGGGAGAGATCATCCATCATGCCAAGCATGGATGTAAATCCTTCGTCATCCTGCAGCCATTCGGCTGTCTGCCCAATCATGTGGTCGGCCGAGGCATTACCAAGAAGTTAAAAGAGATGTTCCCGGATGTGCAGATCCTTCCGCTGGATTATGATCCGGATGTCAGCTTCGCCAATATTGAGAATCGCTTACAGATGCTGATCATGAACGCAAAGCGATAGCAATAAGAAGAAGCAAGCAAAAAGAGGGTTAATTATGACAACACATACTATGACGACAAAAAAGAAATCATGGACCGCATCCATGCCCTATCAGATCCTGAGTTTCTGGGTATTCTACACCCTGTTATTCCTTGGAATCATGTTTGTTGCCTTTCATCCGTTTCTCAGCAGTAAGACGACCATGATCTGGACCCAGGATGGTATGGGCCAGTATTACTGGTCTCTGGAGTATACGGTTCGCTATCTGAAGGAAGCCGTGAAGAGCATCCTGAGCGGTAACTTTAATCTGAAGATGTACGACTTTACCATCGGTATGGGAAGCGATATCCGAAGCTTCTTCAAGATCGATCCCTTCACCTTCCTGGCAGCCTTATTTCCTGCCACGATGAAGACATCCCATGTCTATACCATCCTGTCGGTCTTCCGTATCTACATGATCGGTATCGCCTTTGCCTGCTATGGCTTCTTCATGAAGCAGAAGAGCAGCAATGTTCTGGTGGGAGCTATCGTCTATACCTTTACGTCTTATACTTATTATCAGGTGATGCGTCATCCCCAGTTCGCCATGGCCAGTATCCTGCTGCCTCTCCTTCTGATCGGTCTGGAGCAGGTGATCCGCAGGCAGAACTTCCTCTTCTATTCTCTGATGGTAGGCATCTCCCTGATGATCAGTTATTATTTCCTCTATATCGATACCTTTATCATGGGCTGTTATGCCCTGCTGCATCTGCCGGATATCTATAAGAAGCATCATGTGAAGGAGTTTTTCTGCATGCTGGGACGTATCATCGTCAGCTACCTGCTGGGAGTGGGGATGGCTCTGGCCTTCTTCTTCCCATCCATCGCCAGATACTTCTTATCCTCGAGATCCTCCGGAGGAGATGGCATCTCCTTCGATCTCTTCTCCTATCCGACAGCCTACCGCCTGAGAAATATCTTCCTGGGTATGGTTCGTCCGAAGCTGACCATCGGCTATGCGACAGCCCTGGGTATGTGTGCCATCGTATTTCCGGCGCTGGTATCCTTATACAGCAGGAAGATCAAGGAGAGACTGAGCAGCAAGATCGCTGTCATCGTGGGTGTGCTCTTCCTGCAGCTGCCGATCTTTGCCTATATCCTGTCAGGCTTCAGCGGCCTGCATAATCGCTGGTGCTATGCCTTCGTCTTCCTCATGGCCTTTATCGTCATGATCGAGTTTGATGCTATCTGCACCATGAACTGGATCCGGATCGGCATCTGCCTGACCATTAATGTCGTCTATGGTGTCTGTATCTATCTGAATCAGCTTACCGGCGCGACTTTTCTTACCGGCCTGAAAATCTACAGTGCATTTACCCTGTGCCTGATTCTCAGTAAGATCTTCCGCAGCCTGCCATGGATACCGGAGAAGATATCAGCAAGTCTGGTAAAAACCGGCATGGTCCTGCTCTGTGCGGCAGTCGTTGCCTATAACGGCTTCTATATCATGTCCAGCTTCGTGGCCGAGTTCAGTGCAGAAGCAGGAGCAGATAGCTATTACAGCAGCTCCGTATTTCAGACACTGGCTGACATCGAGGATCGCTCCGGAGACTTTTATCGAAGTGACAGCCACCTGATGACCAATGGGAATTATAATAATGCACCGGTGGGTCTGCAGTATAATGGCTTCTCCGAGTTCAACAGTCTGATCGATTCGGAGATCACAGATTATATGACAGAGACGGAGAATGTCGGTATGGGTGGTTCCATCCGTATGCTGTCTCTGGACGGCCGTTCCGCCCAGGAAGCCCTGGCCTGCAGTAAGTATTATATGGCATCCAAGGATACGGACCAGATGGTTCCTTACGGATTCCGGCTGGATTCCTCTCTGGGTAATGAGGAAGTGGATGTTTATGTCAATCAGAATCTGCTCCCGATCGGTTATAGCTACGACAGTCTGCGCAGCGAGACGGAGGTCGACAGCATGGATTCCATCGAGAAGACCCAGGTAGAGCTGCAGGATGCGGTTCTGTCCGAGGAGGATCTGCAGGACTTCACGGAGCTTCCGGTCAACAGTGGATCCAGTGGGGACATTACAGAGGGTGAGATGGAGATCACAGAGGTCGATCCGGCTTATACCATCGAGGGAGATGCCTCTCTGGATGGAGCAAGCATCACCGTTCTTCCGGATGATGCGACCGTGGACCCGTCGGCTAACACCAAGGTGATCAAGTTCAGCATAGAGGCGCAGCCACACTCCGAGACCTACCTTCGTTTCAGCGATGTGGATCTGGGAGACAGGAATCAATGTACGCTGAAGATCAAATTGCAGGGGGATGTCAAGACCATCCTGCTGCGTAGCCTCAGCGATCCTTATAGCCTGGGTGGCGATGACTATACGGTGAATCTGGGCTACTCCGAGGAGGCAGAGACTCTGAATGGCAAGATCATCTTCAAGAGTGCCGGCACTTATACTATCGGATCCTGTAAGGTCTATCATGTCTCTATGGAGAATTATGATCAGGCTCTGGATGATCTGAGAGAAGAATCTCTCCAGGATGTGACTCTGGATACCAATCAGATCTCCGGAAATGTATCGGTATCGGGAGAGAAGCTGATGGCCTTTTCCATCCCGTATAATGTGGGCTGGAAGGTATACGTGGATGGAGAAGAGACCAAGATCTATCACGTAAATACCATCTATATGGGTATCCGTCTGACGGAGGGTGACCACCATATCGTGGTCAAATATGCTTCTCCGGGCAATAAGATCGGTATCATCGGTTCGCTGATCTTCTGTCTGATCTTCCTGATCCTCTTTCTTCGCTGGATTATGGTCTGCATGAGAAGAAAGCGCCTGTCCGGAGGGAAAACGGAGGAGAAAAAGGAATAGCTAAGAGATAGGATTGATGAAAAGTGAGCAGGTGACTGCTCACTTTTCTTTATTCACAAATGTGCCGGAGGCATACTTTATTCTTGAGAATCTCATGGGAATAAAGTATACTAAAAGTGGTGTTTTCTGATATTTTACCTTATTTGAGAATAGGAAGTATCATAAGAGCGGAAGCTGGATGAGGAGCAGGACAGAGAGGAGTAAGGCAGGATGGAAGCAGCTCGTTTTTTTGATTTATGTAAGAGAAGTAAAAAGGGAAAGAAGATAGACAAGGGTGACTGGGACCTGGATCATATCACCATTCCGGTTCGGGATCTGGTGGAGAAATATGACTTATCCTGGGAGAAAAACCTGATCATCCCGGAGGATGATGATTTATATCACCGCATGTTTCTGGCGGCTAAGGAGCTGATCACCACATCCGGTATGTACAATATGTCCACGAAGAAGGTCATACATTTTACAGAGGAAGAGATCGAAGAGGGCCTGAGAGATATGCCGACGGAGCTGGTCATGGGCGAGGGCAAGGATGCCTATACCTTAGTGCCACGTAAGATCGAGGATGAGAAGGCACCGGCGATCTGGGCCGGTAATCCGGGCTGCCCGACCCCGGAGAGCCTCTACTATCCGGTTCTTAAGAGTGTGGCTCAGGAGCCCATCATCGATCTCCTGACCTGTGGCTCTCTGATCGATGTGGACGGACATAAGGTGAAAAATGGTGAGGTGACAGAGGTTCTGGCTGTTCGCCGTGAGCTGGATTATCTGCGCCAGGTGCTGAATGAGGTCGGCCGTCCGGGTATGGGACTGCTGGCAGCGGAGAGTGCCGTGACCGAGATCGGCGATCTGGCAGCCATCAGCGAGGGACGTCTGCGGCCATGTGATTCCCACCTGGTCTCCTTCTTCAATGAATTGATCGTGGATAACGGGAATCTGATCCGTGCCTCCAATAAGCTGGGCTATGGCATGAGAAATGCTTCCCTGGCCTGCTCTATGATCGGTGGTATGGCCGGAGATGCTCCGGGTGCCTGCATGGTCATGATCGCTTCCATCATGGCAGCCAATCTGATCGCCATGGCCGATTATCACCTCTGCCATCCGATTCATATCACAGATATCGCGACCACGACCCGCAGCTGCCTCTGGCTGCAGTCCGTTCTCTGTCAGACCTTTGCCAAAGAAGCTCCGGCTCTGATCGTCTGTGATCTCTGGCCTGCCAGCGGTGCCATGACCAAGGAATTATTATATGAGGTAGCAGCCAACTCCATCGTCGTTACCGTCAGTGGCGGCCATCTGGAGGGCATCGGTGCCACGGCCGGAAGTGTGCCGAACGGTACCGGTCTGGAAGCCCGACTCATGGGTGAGGTCGGTAAGGCAGTGGCAGCCCAGCATATGACCCGTGCCCAGGCCAATGCCATCGTACTGCAGTTACTGGAGAAATATGAGCACATTTTCCAGGCTCCTGGCAGTAACTGGGGCGTTCGTTTTGACGAGGCTTATGATATGGAGACCATCCAGCCGCTTCCTGCATGGAATCAGATGTATGAGGAAGTGAAGGCAGAGCTGACGGAGATGGGTATCCGTTTCTTATAATATATGCAATCCATGACAAAAATGCACCGGGACCCGCAAGAGAGTCCTGATGCATAGAAAGAGAGAAAAATATGACAGAAGCTATATTGGAGATGAGGAATATCACCAAGACCTTCGGATCCGTTATCGCCAATAAGGACGTGAATCTGTCCCTTTATGCCGGAGAGATTCATGCCCTGTTGGGAGAAAACGGTGCCGGTAAGTCTACCCTCATGAATATTCTGACTGGCATCTATAAGCCCGATGGCGGTGAGATCTACTATAAAGGTCAGAAGGTGACCATCCGATCGCCCAAACAGGCCGTGAATATGGGCATCGGTATGGTGCATCAGCATTTTCGACTGATTCCGACCCTGACCGTCGCAGAAAATGTATCACTCTACTCGGAACGTAAGAGCTTCTTCCTGAAAGAAAAAGAGATGGAGAAGGAGATCGATGAGTGTTCCAGACGATTTAACCTGTCTGTGGATGCCTCTGCCAAGGTCTGGCAGTTATCCGTGGGAGAGCAGCAGAGAGTGGAGATCATCAAGCTCCTTTATCGTGGGGCAGAGATTCTCATCCTGGATGAGCCATCTGCTGTCCTGACCCCGCAGGAGGCAGATCAGATGTTTCAGACCCTGCGCCGTATGGCAGACCAGGGCAAGGCAGTCATCGTAATCTCCCACAAGATGCAGGAGGTTATGAATCATGCCAATCGTATCACCGTATTGAAGCAGGGATGCGTGGAGGACACCATGGAGGCCAGAGATGCCACCATCGACCGTCTGACCAGAGCCGTCGTCGGTAATCGTGTCTTTGACAAGCAGGTGCATGATGAGAGCACTTGTCAGGAGAGCATCGCCCTGAGTCTGAAGCAGGTATCCGCTAAGAATGATAAGGGTCTGACGGCCCTGGATGAGATATCCTTTGATATTCATGCCGGTGAGATCTTCGGCATCGCCGGTGTCGCCGGTAACGGACAGAGAGAGCTGGCCGAGCTGATCGCCGGATTGAGACCGGCGACCGGAGGCAGCGTAACATTTGAAGGGAAAGATATTAGCAGAGCTTCCATCCGAGACCGCATCAAGGCCGGGATCTCCTTCATACCGGAGGACCGACTGGGTATGGGTCTGGTTCCGGAGCTGAATATGAAGCAGAATGTGATCCTGAAGGAGTACCGCAGTCCGAAATACTCTCGACATGGGATCATCCAGGAGCAGGCGATCGCCGAACATGCGGAGGCCTTTGTCCGGGAACAGGAGATCAAGCATGGTGGCTATGATCTGCCGGTGGGACTCATGTCCGGCGGCAACCAGCAGAAGCTGCTGATCGCCAGAGAGGTAGACGGGGATCCGAAGCTGATCATCGCAGCCTATCCGGTCCGGGGACTGGATATCGGCGCAGCGGAAGCTATCCGTCAGATTCTCCTTCGTGAGAGTAAAAAGGGCACGGCAGTTCTCCTGATCGTGGAGGAGCTGGACGATATCTTCAAGATGACAGACCGTGTCGGTGTGCTCTGTGACGGCAAGCTGATGGGCATCCGCAGAACCATAGACACAGATTATAACGAGCTGGGACAGCTCATGTCCGGTGAGACCGGGGAGGGAGGCAGACATGAATAATTGGCATATTCAGAAGAGGACGGATGTGTCACCCTTACGCAGGGTCCTCACCCCGATTCTCTTTGTATTCCTGGCACTGGCCTTCTGTGGCCTCTTTCTGATCGGTATCGGCTTCAATCCATTTTCCGTTTATGCCAAGATGCTCTCCTCCATCCTGTCAGTCAAGGGCCTGCAGAAGAGTATCGTATCCGGTCTGCCCCTGATCTTTACCGGTCTGGCGGTCGCCTTCGGCTATCGGATGAACCTGAATAATATCGGAGCCGACGGCCAGTATGCCTTCGGCGCCATCTTTGCCGTGTGGTTTGCCTTATACGGACCGGTTCTGCCGGCTCCCCTTAAGATCCTGGTCATGTTTCTGCTGTCCATGATCGGTGGTGCCTTTGTGGCCCTGCTGGCAGCCATACCTAAGGCCCTCTGGGATGTAAATGAAACGATTCTTACCATGATGCTTAACTATGTGGCCCTTTATGTCCTGAATTATCTGATGTACGGTCCCTGGAAGGAGAAGGGACAGATGGTTGCCCAGACCGCTACCATCAAGGAGAAGTACTGGCTGCCTGACATCGGAGGGACCGGAATCAACTCCATCCTGCTGATTGCCATCGCCATCGCCGTGCTGCTCTATATCTTCCATAAGAAGACGGCCAAGGGCTATGAGATGGAAGTCATCCGCAGAAGTCCGGGCGCTGCAGTCTATGCAGGCATTAATGTCAAGGCCAATATCATCCTGGTTCTGGCCATCTCCGGTGCCATTGCCGGATTGGCAGGCTTCGCCCAGGTTACCGGTATCATCCACCGCGTTCAGGCAGATCTGCCGAACAGTGCCGGCTACACCGGTATCGTCATCGCTTACCTGGCTGGTCTGAATCCTCTGATCGTGGTGATCGTGGGTATCTTATTCGGTGCATTGCAGATCTCTGCCGTGGCCGTGCAGGTATCCGGCGTCCCATCCCAGATCGCTACCATGATTCAGGGAAGTATTATGTTATTTGTTATCGCAGGCGATTTCTTCAATCGCTATCGTCTGGTGAGATATGGAGAGATTCAGAAAGGTGGTGAAGACTGATGAGTACAACACTCTTAGTATCGGTAATCTCTGTGGCGATCATCTATGCCGTCTCCGTTCTTTACGCTGCCATCGGTGAGATCTTCTGTCAGAGAGCCGGCATCATGAATCTGGGTCTGGAGGGTATCATGCTCATGGGAGCTGTCTCCGGTTATCTGGTGGCCGTCTACCTGCGTAACCTGGCCCTGGCTATGCTCGTGGTCATCCTGGTAGGATGTGCCCTGGGCCTGGTCTTTGCCTTTCTGACTGTAACCCTGCAGTCGGATCAGACCGTGGCAGGTATGGCTATGCTGACCTTCGGTACGGGCTTAAGCGGCTTCATCGGCAAGAGTGTCTGCGGTGTGAATGCAGATCTCAAGTTCGAACAGTTTGATATCCCGCTCTTATCCAAGATCCCCATCATCGGACCGAGCGTCTTCCATCAGGATATCCTGGTCTATGCCATGTATCTGATCGTCCCTCTGTCCATGATCTACATTTATAAAACCCGCTACGGCATGATCTTAAGAGCCCTGGGTGAGAACCCGGCCGCCCTGGACAGTGCCGGCTATAATGTCTTCGCCCTGCGCTATGCCTATGTGATCTTCGGCTGCGCCATGACCGCCGTCAGCGGTGCCTGTGTCACCCTGTCCTACACCAATTTCTGGAGTGACGGTATGACCAGTGGTAAGGGCTGGATCGCTGTGGCCCTGGTTGTCTTCGCATCCTGGAATCCGCTTATCGCCGTTTTCGGCGCCATCCTATTCGGTGCCATCAGTATCATCGGCATCGATATCCAGATGTATGTGACCACCATCCCGTCCCAGTTCTTCTCAGCTTTACCTTATGTGGCGACCATCATCGCTCTGATCTTCACCACGGGTAACTTCCGCAAGAAGCGCTCCACAGCGCCGGAGGCACTCTGCATCCCTTATGACCGTGAGCAGAGATAGGAAGATGAACATGGATTCCCACAGGAAAATGTAAGGTAAATTCATGCACAAGAGCAGGATTTATGTTATATTTCATATATAAGACTCACAAGTGAGTCCGGATGTACACATTTTTACACATTTAGGAGGAAAAACATGAAAAAGAAACTATTAAGCTTAGTGCTGGCCGGCTGTATGGCTATGACATGTCTGGCAGGCTGTGGCAGTGAGACAGAATCTGAAGCAGATGCAACAGAGGCAGCAGTAGCAGAAGAGACAGGAGCAGGCTATAACGAGATCACCCAGGATATGGCCGGTGATCCTTCTGAGGATACCGATTTCTCCACCCTGAAGATCGGTGAGATCGAGTCCTACATCATCGATGATGGCGGCTGGTGCCAGGCTACCCATACCGGTATTGTAAATGCTATGAATGATCTGGGTATCCCGGAGGAGAACCTCATCGTACTCGAAAGCATCGATGATACCGATCAGGCAGCCGTGCAGGCAGCAGCAGAGCAGCTGATCGACGAAGGCTGTACCTTAATCTTCGGTGCATCCACAGGCTATGCAGCTTACCTTCCTGAGATCGCTGCAGCGAATCCGGATGTCATGTTTGCTCAGTGGGGTACCAAGGTGGATAACCTCATCGGCTATGAGTTAAAGAGCTATGAAGGTATGTTCCTGGCAGGCTATGCATGCGGTCTTATGTCCGAGACAGATCAGCTCGGCTTCTCCGCATCCTATGATGAGTTCTCTGTAAGAACAGCCATCAATGCTTACGCTCTCGGCGCAAAATATGCTAACGAGAATGCAACAGTGAAGGTTGCCTGCGCAGACAGCTGGTATGATATCGATAAAGAGACCCAGTGTGCTCAGTCCCTGATCGATGCCGGCATCACCTACATGGGTATGGAAGCATCCTCCCCGGCCATCCCTGAGACCTGCGGCAAGAATGGTGCTTATGTTGTAGGTTATCACAATGATATGTCCTATATCGCACCGGAGGCAGTCCTGGTATCCTTCACATGGAACTTCGCTCCGATCTTCCGTCAGATCATGATCTCCGTGGCAGAAGGAACTGCTACTGCAGATGATTTCTATTACTGGGGCGGCGAGTGCTCCGCATTAACAGACTTCGCTGACTTCGTTCCGGAAGATGTCGTAGAGAAGGTAAATGCAGCCAAAGAGCTGATCAACAGCGGCGAGCTTCAGGTATATGCAGGCGAGCTGAAGGATGACGAGGGTAATGTTCTGGTAGAGGAAGGCAGTGTAATGCCGGATGATCAGATCCTCCTTCAGGAATTCTTCGTGGAGAATGTTGACTGCGCATGGTAGAAAAGGATTCTTGGTTTCTATAATAACATAGATTCCTCGTGACATCGTGACCTGCACAGGGCAGGAATCAAAATAACATATCTGGTTCTTATAAGAATGGCGAGAAGTTATCGTATTATGAAAGCTTCTCGCCATTTTATTTTATCTAAAAACATAAATAAAAATGATAAAAATTTTAATTTATTGAAAGTAAAACTTATATGAAGTGTAAATAATAATATTTATAAAAAGGAAAATACAGGTAAATGCATAAAGGAAATACCTTATAT
>R05__coassemble_22_pt1 | contig 92970 bp, 86 predicted proteins | sample R05__metabat2_low_PE_006 | metagenome-assembled genome bin R05
ATCGAACTTTCAAGGTTGTTTTGTTATTCAGTTATCAAGATTCGTATCTGTCGCTGTCTCGCGAACAAGATGTATCTTATCACAATTCAATTCGCTTGTCAACAACTAATTTGTAAGTTTTTTATCTGAATTGTGTATGTATGTAAATACAATTTACAAAATTCAGCAAACGGAGAAGAAGGGATTTGAACCCTTGCGCCGCTATTAACGACCTACTCACTTTCCAGGCGAGCCCCTTCGGCCTCTTGGGTACTTCTCCAAATCTCATAAAGAAAACACTCAAGGTAATTGAGTGTTTTCTTATGCGGAAGATGGGACTTGAACCCACACGTCTATACGGACACTAGATCCTTAGTCTAGCCTGTCTGCCAATTCCAGCACTTCCGCGAACAAGATTATTTATACACCTATTTCAAGCAAATGTCAATACCTTATTTTTAAAAAATAAGGGAATCAACAGTCTCCAGAAGAGAACATATCTTATGAATATGATACTCAATCAGAGCTTTACTATCAACCCGTTCCAATCCCCCACGTCGGATATTCCGTCGAATCAATCGAGTATAGCCGATAATACGCACTTTATTCTCCACTTCACGGAGATAAGATTCATCCTCCGTCTCCAGATAGGAAGTTAATGTCTTCTTCCAGATTACTCTGCAGGTTTTATGAAGCAGGCCCAGAAAATCAGATCTGTCATTTTTATCTAATTCATAAAATCCAACATAAGCATTAAAGATGCTGGCCAGTTCAAATACCGGATGTCCGCAGCATAAGGTATCCATATCGATCATCAGTGGTTCTCCGTGGGATATCATAATATTTTTGATATGACAATCTCCATGCATCATATGATAATCCACCGGAATAGCTTTTATCATAGCAAGCAGCCTCTCTCCTTTGTCCGCCGGCAGATAATCCTTCACAAAAGCAGCCCAACGAATCGCCACTTCTCTCATATCCGGCAGTTCTCCTGCTTCCACTTCGATCTTATGCATGGATTTAAGGAGGCGGTCTACAATCCTGACACATTCATCGATACATGCCGGATTCTTCCTGATCCTCTCCGCCAGAGAGTCTGCTTCAAGCAGTTCAAACATCGACCCATAGGCATCTCCTACTCTGACTACAGAGAAAGGAATTGCAGTCGGCACTCCCAGAACAAAAGCCTTTCTGGCCAGATCACACTCTCGCTGAATCTCCGGCAGGGCATCCTGATTACGATATACCTTTACTATATTCTCAGGACTTACTCGATATACGATACCGTTTGCTCCCTCTCCGATCACCTCGCAATGATCGACGGAGATCCTACGATATGCTTTCTCAACATTCATAAGTTCCGTAAAACCTGTCATATCAAAGACATCATATACGATAGAATTCACATTAATAATGCTCAGATTTTTACATTTCTTTTTTATGCGCAGCAAGACTCTGAGCCCGGCACTGGATATGTATTCCAGATCTTCCGCATCTAATACAATCGATTCCGGATGATTCGCCAGAATACCAGCCATCAATTCTTCCTCAATCTTACTCACATTAGATGAATTGATACGTCCACTTATCGCAAGCTTTAATTCCTGTTTTTCAAACTCCGACATATTTACACTTTCTTTCCTATGATTCTTACTGATCAGTCTCTGTCTTCTGAAGATCCTGACCTTCTGTCTGCAGGAGAATATACTGATTATACCAAAGAAAAGAGGCTTATCGCAAGATAAACCTCTCAGAAACTGTAAATGAATCGAAAGCAAGATAAAAAACTTTTACATATACTCCACAGCAGAAACTAATTCAATTCTGAAGTTCAATTCCTTTCCTGCCATCTCATGGTTTGCATCAAATGTGATATTCTTCTCGTCCTTTGCAATAACAGTAACAGGGAACTGCTGACCCCAGGCATTGGTCAGATAGACACGATCTCCCAGATTCAAGGCTTCAGAGCCTGGCAGATTCGCTATCTCTACCTCGATGATGGCAGACGGATCCGGCATACCATATGCTTCCTCCGGCATCAGATGAATATCGACGATCTGACCGATCTCCATGTCCACAACTGCCTTATCAAATCCGGCGATCATCTGCCCTGCGCCGCAGATAAACTCAATCGGTTCTCCACGATCGTAGGAGGAATCAAACTGGCTTCCATCATTAAATGTACCGCGGTAATGCACTTTACAGAGTTTACCTGCATTCGGTCCTTCCAGGCTGATCTGGATTCCGCCGCCACATCCTCCGGCACAACCACCGCAATTACCGCCGCAGGATGCTTCCTCTTCCTGGGGCATCTCTTCTTCTTTACTCTCTGCTGTCGCAGCTTCTTCCTGATGATGCTCACAATGATGCCCATCCGCATGGTCGTGATGTCCGCAATGATGCTCTCCATCATGTCCGCCACAGGAATGTCCCTCCCCGTGATCATGATGATCGCAGGTAGATCCTGCATTCACTAACTCACCTTTCAGATAGGCCTCCACCGCAAGATCTACATCTCCACTTGCCCCGGAGCATAACTCGATACCAGCTTCCGCGAGGGCATTCTGTGCACCTGCTCCGATACCACCGCAGATTAGTACATCAATCTGATGGTCTGCCAGCAAGCCTGCCAGTGCACCATGACCGCTGCCATTGGAACCGATCAACTCGCTGGATACCACCTTCTGATCCTCTACATTATATACCTTGAATTCTTCTGTTCTTCCAAAATGCTGAAAAACATTTCCATTATCATAAGTAATCGCAATCTTCATCTGTCTCTCCTACTCCTGAATATAATATCAGGCAATTTTCTTTCTGCTCTATCTTTTACTGCTCTGATTCCATCGCTTCCATGATATGCTCTATCTTCTTGCCTCGGTTGATCGCACAGATAATTCCCTTGATGGATGCCATGGAGATATTGTTATCTACTCCTACGCCGAAGAAGTCATTTCCCCATCTGTCACGAAGCTGAATATAGGCAACCGCCTTGGAATCGGATCCCCTGCTGATCGCATGTTCCTTATAATCAATGAACTCGAAACGGTTCATACGCTCGTCTTTTATGGCATTGAAGAAAGCATCGATCGGTCCGTTACCATCACCGGTCACTTCAAAGACCGTATCCTTATGCTGGATCTTACCCCAGAAATGAGAATGAGCCACTCCATTCTCCACATCCGCATTCAGCTTGCTGTTCAATACATGATAAGGTCCGTCCACCTGCAGATACTCTTTCTCAAATAACTTCCAGATGGTATCACTCTTAAGCTCTACGCCCTGACGATCAGACTCCTGCTGTACCACATCGCCGAATTCCGCATGCATAGCCTTAGGCATATCATATCCGAACTTATGGTTCATGATAAAGGCAGCTCCGCCCTTACCGGACTGGGAATTAATACGAACCGGTTCATAATGACGTCCCAGGTCAAGAGGATTAATCGGAAGATAAGGAACCATCCATTTATCCGTCTGAATCTCCTCCATATAATTAAATCCCTTATTGATAGCATCCTGATGGCTTCCGGAGAAAGCGGTAAATACAAGATCTCCGCCATATGGCTGTCTCTCGGGCACCTTCATCTTGGTACATCTCTCATACATCTCGATGATTTCTTCCATATTGCTGAAATCAAGCTCAGGATCCACGCCCTGGACATACATATTCATGGCAACTGTGATCATATCGACATTACCGGTACGCTCGCCATTACCAAATAAGCAAGCTTCCACACGCTCTGCGCCGGCCAGTAAGCCCGCTTCCGTCGTAGCGACACCACAGCCACGATCGTTGTGCGGATGAAGGGAGATGATCGCACGTTCTCTGCCCGGAAGCTGACGGATAAAATACTCCATCTCATCCGCAAACTGATTCGGCATGCAGTTCTCTACTGTTGTAGGAAGATTCAGGATCACCTTATGGTTCTCATCTGCATGAAGATGATCCAATACTGCGGCACATATCTCCACAGCAGCATCCATCTCGGTACCCATAAAGGACTCCGGAGAATACTCATAACGAAGGTCCATACCGGAAGCGATGACCGGCTGAGCCATCTCATAGATCAGATCCGCTGCTTCCACCGCAATCTGCTTAACACCTGCTACATCCGTGCGGAATACAACCTCTCTCTGAAGAGTGGAGGTGGAATTATAGAAATGGAAGATAACATGTTTGGCACCCTGAATCGCTTCAAATGTCTTCTTGATCAGATGCGGGCGAGCCTGCACCAATACCTGTATGGTCACATCATCCGGAATATGTCCGCCTTCGATCAATTCACGGCAGATCTCATAATCGGTATCGGATGCAGATGGGAAACCGATCTCGACCTCCTTCACACCAATCTTATCAACCAGCATATGGAACATCTCCAGCTTCTCATCCATATTCATGGGATCGATCAGAGCCTGATTGCCATCTCTCAAGTCAACAGAACACCAGATTGGTGCCTTAGTGATCAGCTGATCCGGCCAGGTTCTGTTCTCAATCTTCTGCGGAACAAACGGAATATACTTCTCATAACCTTTCATAATAAAACCTCCGATAATAAAACAATATATTTACATAAACTCGAATGCAAGATAATCCTGTGTGTACCGGCAATCATCATGGATGAAAGCGTATCATAAGAAAAGGACCCGTCCCTTCAAAAGAGACGAGTCCGTTAAACCCGCGATACCACTCTTATTCATACATAATGATATGTACACACTCAATACAGATACGGATGCTGTATGCATCTTATATCCTCCCGGGATAACGGTCGGGTACCGGCTATGCCTACTATAGGAAAGCAAAATCAGGATGAACTCTATCCTATGGGTTCTGTCCTATGATACTATCCTATGGTTCAACACGCTGCTCTGAGGCGAGTTCACACAGAAGCCACTATTACTTCTCACCAAACAGTAACTCTCTGAAAGCTTGATCCATGCTACTATTCCTCTTCATTGCATTCCATTAGACTTTAACACAATTCAAAATAAGTGTCAAGGGTCTGACTTTATAAAATAAAGTCAGGATCAGAAGGTCACCTCTCCGTCATGACTGAGAAGTGATGTGGATATCACTCCTTCTGTCGCCATAACCTCCTGAACCATCTGACTGCCTTCAGAGGTACGTACCTCAACGATCATATCGAGAGAGGATGTCGTCAGATTTCTGGACTTCACGGTATAATGTCTGGAGTATTTCTTAACAACTTCCAGAACTGTCGGCTCGATGGTCATATCATCCGCATTGATCACGAGGATCATAGGAGCCTTGGCAACAGGACACATATCCAGTAAAACCACACCAATGGTCAGCAGAACAGATAAGATAATGGCAATCTCAGCCAGACCGGCACCACAGATGATACCGACACTGATCCCCCAGAATAAGAACATCAGATCCAGAGGATCCTTGATCGCTGTACGGAAACGGACGATGGATAAAGCACCGACCATACCAAGAGATACTACAACACTGGACTGAATGGTCAGGATGATCGCCGCGGTGATCACCGTAATACATGCCAGAGAAATATTAAAATTCTTGGAATAAAATGTCTTTCTTGTGATGGTTCTGTATACCACAAAAATATAGATAGCCAGAACGCATGCCATCAATAATGCAACGATGATCGTCTTTGTTGTAATCTCCGTGCTGCTGTATCCTTCCAGAAAGGACTTCTTTAAAATATCTTTAAAACTCATACTACTCTCCTTACAATAAACTCATACCATGATAATTGTATCGTCTGCACAGATAATATTTGGAATAGGCCGTCTGCCACAGGCTGTCGATCTGAAGATTCCGATAGATAAAATCCGGCAGATATTCGTCATATTTTACCTCCAGAAGCTGCTGACCGATCGGCATAACCGGTCTCTTCTTAATCTCTGGCCTGAGAAAATCCCCGATCGACTGAGAGGACGACAAATGAGTATCAAAAGTAATCCTGACATTTCCCTCTTTATAAATATAAGGAATCCTCTCATATTCTACGATCACCTTAGGTCTCATCCGTCTCTGCATCATCTGCAATGTCAATTTGCGAAGCACAGCGGGCTGATCGGCGATATCTCTGAGATACCTTCCGGCCATCAGCTCTTCTGTCTGCTCTCTGCTGAGCGGACAGGAGGTCTTCAGGGTCTTGCCTCTCTCCTTGCGCTTACACTCTAAGCGAATCCGATCTGCAGAACCATTATAGATACGAATACGAAACTTCTCTCTGGGATCCGTACCGGATTCATTCTCCTGCAGACATCTGTCATCATAATCATCAAAATACAGACTACGTATCACATAGATTCCATCCTTATTGACATGAGGATCCTTAGGAATCAGGTGTTTCAACCTGTTTTCAAGCATAAGAATCTGTGCATCCGTCACCAGATACTTCATCTCGTGGCGGAATTTTACCTCTTTATCCAATATCTGTTACTCCTTCCAGTAGATACTTTATGCCTTAGCGCTTCCAGTTCCGGCTGTAATCAGCCCGACCGAAAGAAGTCATACTATATCATTATATCTATACGAACCCAAAAATGCAATACACCCATGAGAAAATCTTCGAAGCTCTGACCGGTATATCCAGCCGGATCAGTCAAATCGATTTACTGCTCCCCTGTCATCTCTGCAGCAGTGTATGGCTGTAATTCTATATAACCCGTCTTAAAGCTAAGCTCCGGTTTCTCCTCATTTGTGAAGGTAAAATTCACCCGCACTGTATCCTCCTCCGAACGATTGGTATAAGCATCATCAGAGCCATAGACATATTTATTATTACAGATACAGCCTGCCGGTATGTGAATCTGATACATGCCATATACATCAAAGCTTACGTCCGAGACTCTGGCATCATCACAAGTCACATCCCATACATCCTCTGTCTTATTCTGAATCTCTATATCGTACCGTCCCTGCTCATCATAACCCAGGCCCTGAACTCTGATCCACTCATTCTCATACAGATTCACACCATCTGACAGGACCGGTTCGCTTCCTATGTAAGCACTCGTCTTATAAAGCTTATCTCCCTCAGACTCATACAGCCTGTCATAATGCTCATCGGAAATATAGATTTCTCCGAAGATCATGGATTCGATCGGTTGGGATTCATAAAGTCTCTCATAAATGGTAATCTCCGTATTTTTTCTTACCAGAGGATACATATAGGCAAAGGTATGCGCGTACCCGTTTATCGCCAGTCCCTCGATATGAATCCTGACTGCATAAGAATTCTGATTGACAATATGATACTCCAGCTTGGTCCAGGAATCGTCCTCATAGATACCGGTGATCTCGACATGAACGCTTTCCGCATCGAGCAGAGTCGTATCACCGACCAACTGATCCCCGGACTTCTCATAATGCTCATAGCTGTAGCTGTTCAATTCCTCATTTTTGGCATAATCGCTTTGATGTCCCAGATAAGTCACCAGGCAGACCAAAGCGATTAGGAGTAAGAGACTGATTCCGGTAAAAAGCAGGATTCTGCGAATCCGGCGGGCATATTTCCTGGCCTCCGCTTCTGCTTTATGAATCTCCCGCTCGGCTTCCTGCTCCGCCTTCTCATCCACCCAGCCCTGATCCGGCTGATATCGATGGATCCACTCCTCATCTTTGGCATAGTCTGCTCCACACTGAGGACAAACCTTATACTGTGAGGTATCGATCGTCGCTCCGCAATAATCGCAGGTAATCCTGGGGTCCTGCGATCGAAGCTTACTCATCTCCCGCTCGGCAGCCTCTTTGTAGCTGACATGACTTTTTAAGCGGGCATAGGCCCGAAAATAGCGAATCGTATTTATCATCAGTATAATAATTAAAAACAAAAGGATAAAAAATAAAATCATACTATCTCATCTGCCTTTCTGTCATCTGCAGAGCAGCCTTGCTCCTGAGCAGTCTGCGATGGTCCTATGGTCTATGATAACATATTTTCGGGAAAATGAAGAGGAAAAACGATGTTCAATTCATTTCATAGGAAAATGCAAAGGAATTTCCTGTGAAATGAATACAGCCCTGCCGGCAGGACTTTCAAACAAGCCTTGCCGGCAGGGCATTAAAATTTCTGTAATAAGATAAAATGAGATAAGATGGCTAGCAGCCTCTTATGATATCATGAATCTTCAGACGAAGATCCTTCCGGGCATAAAGCCACTCTCTGTCACGGTTGGTATCCGGAATAGAGATCTCTTCACGGATTCCCTCCCCGGTATCCCCCAGTATCACGATACGATCCGACAAATAGATGGCCTCATCGGTATCGTGGGTTACCAGAAGAATCGTTCGCTTCAGCTCCTTTCTCATAGCATAGAGCCAGTCCTGCATATCATTTCTTGTGATGATATCGAGGGCACCAAAAGGCTCATCCAGCAGAAAGATACCAGCTTCACATAAAGCGGTTCTGAGAAAGGCTGCTCTCTGACGCATGCCGCCGGATAGCTCTTCCGGATAGAGGTCTTCGCATCCTGCCAGGCCAAAACGCTCAAAGGAGGCCAGGGCCTGCCTGCGCGCCTCTTCCTTCTTCCCATGAATCTCCCCATATAATGTGACATTATCAAGGATCGTACGCCATGGAAAGAGCAGATCCTCCTGAGGCATATAGGCGATCTCCTTACATATCCCCCGAAGAGGCTGATCATTCAGATAGATGCCCCCATCCTCATAAGGCAAGATGCCGGCAATCAGATTCAATAAGGTCGACTTGCCACAGCCGGATGGTCCCAGGATCGAGACAAACTCACCATCCTTCACTGTCAGATTGATATCCTTTAATACCTTCTTCTCCCCATAGGAGAAATTAAGATGTGATACATTAAGCTCCATCATAGACTATCTCTCCGGTAAAAATTCATTGGTATAACAGTCAGAAGCCGGAATGGTCTGATCGATCACACCGTATTCATTGAGGAATTCGGTATAATTATCCCATCGGTCATCCTCCATGATACCCCACTGAGATGCATCATCGATATATTTTCCGGACAGATACTGCTGGATCTGAGTCAGAACATCCTCTTCGTAATCCGGCATAGCTGCACTGAGAATCTCCACGGTTTCCTCCACATGGTCCACACTGTATTCATATCCTTTGGATGTGGCATCAAGAAATGCTTTGACAAGCTCCGGATCCTCTTCGATCAGGCTGTCGCTTGTAATGATAACCGGTGTATAGTAATCCAGTCTCTCATCCAGCTCATTACAAGGCAGATAATCCAGATGTACACCATTCTTCTCCGCCATAACATAGTCCCAGGAGCCTTCGAAGAACCACATAAGATCGCAGCTCTTACCCAGGGATTCAAATCCGCTTCCATCGGATACGACCATATTTAACTTGGAGAAGTCTGCTCCGTCCTCTGTCATAACGCCTTCCAGCACTGCGCTCTCTCCTGCGCCTGCCCAGCCGGCATAGGTCTTACCTTCAAAGTCCTTCGGGCTCTCAATTCCGCTTCCAGCCAGGGAGACAAAGCCCGAGGTATTATGCTGCATAATGGTTGCAATGGTTTTAATCGGCAGAGGATCCTCGCTGGTCAGTGCAATGGTAACGTCCTCCTGGTAAGAGATACCGAAATCACCCTTGCCCTGTGCGATCAGAGTAGGGGTTGCTCCATCCGTAGGCTCCACGATTTCCACGTCCAGGCCCGCTTCTTCATAGTATCCCTGATCCTTTGCCACATACATACCTGCATGATTGGGGTTGGCTGTCCAGTCCAGGATTACCGTAACCTTCTGAAGCTCCTGGCTCTGCGCCGTCGCATCCTCCGCTGCGGAATCATCCGATCCGCCACAACTGCAAAGCAGCATAGCTGCCATAGACATCGTCAGAAATAACATACATTTTTTCATCTTTTTTCTCATCATTCATTCTCCTTTTTTCTTAAAGTTAATATATTTATCTTTTATGCCTTGGCATAAAAATATGATTGATCAGGCGGACAAGCCCATTCATCATCAGACTCAGAAGGACGATCATAAGTACACAGGCAAAGACACTATCCAGCATATACATATTTTTGGCATGGATCAGATAATAGCCCAGACCCGCTTCCGAGGCAATCCATTCACCGACAACCGCCCCGCTGATACTGTAGGTAGCTGCCATCTTCAGTCCTGATAACAAGGAGATCATGGCGGATGGTATCTTAACCAGTCGATATATCTGCCATCGGGATCCGCCGTAGGAGCGAAGCAGATTAATGTGATTCTGATTCATCTGTGTCATACCATCACTGAAGCTGACGACGATCGGGAAGAAGCACATCAGTACCACCGTCAGAATCTTGGGAGCCAGACCAAAGCCCAGATAGATGATAAAGATCGGGGCCAGGACGATCACCGGAACCGTCTGCGTCACAACCAGAATCGGATAGATACTCTTCTTGATCATGGGAAATGCATCCATCAGGATGCCGACAGTGATTCCAATGATCAGAGAAATGAGAATTCCTGCGCAGGCTTCTCCCAGGGTAATCAAGGCATGATAAGCCAGGGTAGGGAAATCCGTAAAAAATGTCTCAAACATGTCTGTCGGAGCCGGCAAAACATATAGAGGAATCCGGAAGATTCTCACTGCCGCTTCCCATAAGATCAGAAGCAGAAGAATCACTCCCAGAGGTAATAAATCAGAATATGTTCTTTTTTTCATGCTATTATTTTCATCCTCCTTTATAAAAACATTCTCGCGACCTGCGGGGCACCAAATGATATGATACGTATAAGGGAATTACTCCACAGCACCGCTGTTCCCGCAATTTCTCCAGCAAAAAAGGCATCGTCTATATGACAATGCCTTAGCTAGCTGATGAATCTTATATCTTATCAATCATCATGGAATCATCCCTACGCCAGCATTATCTGAACAGGTTCAAAGGGTATAGATTATGCAATCTATTCTCAGGCCGGCACTACGACCACCCCCATATATCCATATATTTCATTATATCAGGGACGATAATCCCAACACATCTGCCAGAAAGCCAGCTCATACTGACTGCATCTTCTGACCATGTCTGTATATCTGTCAAGTTCTTCTTCCGTGCAATCCGAGGTCAGATCATCGATCAGCTCTATCATACGATCCACACTCTCTGCATAATAAGGATCATAAAACTTCTCACACAAACCCCGATAAATCTCCGGTGTATCCTCTGTCATCTCAAGATGCATGTACTCACCAAGAATCTTATAGCTCCAGTAGCATGCCATAACAGATGCGATCACTTCCGCCAGACCGCCGGACAAAGCAAGCTCTCTGGAATAAGAAGCATATGCCGCATTATCAGGATGTATGATCTGAGAACGGATGTCTTCCTCTGTGATCGACAGCTGCTTATATAGCTCTTTATGATCCGCCAGAGTCGCATTCATCTGCTCCAGGAAAAAATATTCCACTTCCGCATCCGGAGCCTTGAGCATACCCAGGGACAGGGTCCTGGCAAACTCCAGAAGGTACCAGTCACACTGCATGGTATAAAAACGATATTTATATAGAGGCAGGCTTCCATCGATCATACCCTCGATAAAGGGATGATGATTACATTGCTCCCAGATGGGATAACAAGCCTGATAGATCTTATCCGATAATCTCATCATCGTCTCCTCCCTGTCGTCAAGCAGATAACAGACTTATCCTAACATGAATCCGAATAAAAATCCATAGAATTTTATTATGGTTTTTTTAAAAAACAAGGATGCAGGCAAATAAGCTGCCTTGTTCCACATCATCCATGCTATGGCAGGCGGATCGGCAGGATCTTATAACGATAATCCTTCCACTCCATTACCGTAAATGGAAGCTCTTCCGCAAAGAGAAGATGCTCTCCGTCCTTCTCAGCATAGGGATATTCCACCTGATAGCCCATCTCCTGATAGTCGGAGATCAGCTTCTGGCGAAGCTTGGCATATTCCTCTTCCTGGGGATAGCTTCTGACCGGCCAGAACAGAGAGGCTTCCTCGATCTTGGCCTGCAGACGATAAAATAAAGCTGCATGCTCCTCCTTAAGTAAGGCCCGGGCCAGGCACTCTGCCTGCTCTCTTCTCCGGTCCTCAGAGGATTGCTTATAGCTCCGGATCATCTCTGCATAAGCCAAATCCTTCGTCTCCAGGGTCAGAGAAAGCATGGCATCGATCCCCTCCATGGTCTCAGGATACCAGTCTGATATACTGTCATCGATCGGCGTCCAGTAGCATAAAGGGGCGTATTCTATCAGAGGATATAAGCTTAGCTCCAGAGCATTACAGGCTTCCTCTCCCAGATAGGTATATTTATCATGAAGGACGCAGAGCAGGTTAACCAGGCGGCGCCAGTGTTCCTCCCCTTCTTCCTTGCGCCAGTCGTGGCCGATGCGATGATATTGATAAGGATGCATCTCCAGAAGGGCATCCCGGAACCAGATCTGAAGCTCTTCTCCATCCGCTTTCTCCAGAATCAGTCCGTATCGGTCCTCTCCGGTCGTATAAGCATAGAAAAACTCCCCTTTCTCCTCAGGATCCCAGCTGCCACTACACTCTGCCTCCTGCAAACGGAGATAACACTCCACCGCATCGTTCATCACATAAGGAATCAAGACATCTCTGTCCCCGCAAGGATTCTCAGCAAAATGAAGCTCAAAGGCCTGATTCTCCATAAGCTCATCTATATATCCGGACAGCTCCTTCATACTCAGGTCCGCTGCCATAGATCAATGAATCTCCTTCACAGCCTTTGGCGTACGACCATAGGTAGCAGTAAGCTCATGGATACTGGAAGCCAGCTCCTTGGAGAGGAAGTTCGGCTTCATGCGCCACTGCCAGTTCTCTGCAGCCACTCCCGGCGTATTGATCCGGGCTTCATTTCCTTTTACAATATAATCCTGTATCGGGATAATGCAAAGATCTGCCACGGATTTATAGCACTCGGAGATCAGATCCCATACGATAGCACCATAATCATGATTACCGGAACGGATGTAACGTTTTACAAAATTACGCTCTCCCTCCGTGATGGACTCCAGCCAGCCTCTCATGGTCATATTATCATGGGTACCAGGGTAAACCAGGCAGTTCCTGATATGTTTATATGGCATATAGATACTATCCCAGCTGGTAAATGCATATTGAAGAATCTTCATACCCGGTATCTCAAAATCCTCCAGAAGCTTGACATTCTCTTCGTTGATCGTACCCAGATCCTCCGCAATGATCTTCATGCCATTCTTATCATGGAGTGGGCCGAACTTCTCTTCAAGCACGCGGAAGAAATCATGACCCGGTCCCTTCTCCGCCTTACCGTGCTCGGCAGTCTTATCTGCTGCCGGAATCGCATAATAGGAAGAGAAACCATGGAAATGATCAATACGAACCACGTCATAGATGGACAGACTCTTCTCCATGCGCTTCAACCACCAGCCATAATTCTCCTTCTTTAAGGCCTTCCAGTCATAGATCGGATTCCCCCAGAGCTGTCCCGTCTCAGAAAATGCATCGGGAGCACAGCCGGCTACCACAGTCGGCTTCTTATCCTCATCCATGAGAAATACTTCCGGATGGGCCCAGACATCCACACTATCCAGTGCAGTATAGAAAGGAAGATCACCAATGATACGAATCTTCTTCTTATTGGCATAGGCATGCAGCTTCTTCCACTGTTCATCAAACTTAAACTGCTGGAAGCGATAGAAGCCTATGGTGTCCGCCAGCTTCTCCCTGGCTTCCTCCAGAGCTTTTTCTTCTCTCAATCGAAGGGGTTCCTCCCACTGCTGCCATCCGGCTCCCTTGGCTTCCTTCTTCAGAGCCATAAAGAGAGCGTAATCCTCCAGCCAATCCTTCTCCGCCTTCAGGAATTCCTTATAAGAGGCCGATTCCTCCAGCTTCTGCTCCTTAAAACGCTCATAGGCGAGCTCAAGCAAAAGAAAACGGTTATTATATAAGGCTCCGTAATCCACGCGTTCCTCATCCTGGCCAAAATCAAAACGGTAACACTCATCCCAGGTAAGAAGTCCATCCTTGATCAGTTCCTCCGGTGAGATAAAATAAGGATTCCCGGCAAAAGCGGAAACCGCCTGATATGGCGAGTCGCCGAATCCGGTAGGGCCGATCGGCAGGATCTGCCAGTATCCCTGGGAGGACTCCTCCAGAAAATCTACAAAATCATATGCTTCCTGAGATAAAGATCCGATGCCAAACTTAGAAGGCAGGGAAAAAATCGGATATAATATACCACTTTCTCTCATAATATTATCTTCCTTTCATCAACTTTTACAAAAATGAAGGCAGGAATCGTAACATTTCTGTACACATTCCTGCCACTAGTCATTTATACCACAACTTTATACATCTGTCAAATTTTCATGCGTTCTTCTTCCTGTGGCAGAGGATTACCATATTCATCATAATCCTCTTTATGAACGTCATATCTGCCCGGCTTCATCATGATACGATAAAAAGCAAAGATACCGATCACTTCGATGATCAGTGCCGGAACACTTCCCACATTACACATCGCCTTCAATCCATTAATGTCCAGAAGCTGGCAGGCAAATAAAGAAGCGATACCCATGAGTACACCCCAGAATACCTTCATCTTCATCGGTGGTTCTGCATCCTCTGTATCCAGACCTACCGTACATAAGCCGGCAATGGCATTCGTGCAGGAATCCGCTGCCGTAACAAAGGATAAAAAGAGCATGAAGATAAATGCCGCGATAAACAGAGTAGATAAAGGAAGATTCTGGAAGAGCTTTATGATAACACTTCCGTAATTCTCCGCGTAAGCCGCGGCCATACCCAGACCATTTAACTCCATATGCAGAGTAGTGATACTGAAGACCAGCATCCATACACCGGAGAAAAGAGATGGCATAATAAAAATCCATGTAATGATATGTCTTACGGTATAACCATAGGATACACGAGCCAGGAAAGCAGCCGAAATCAATGCCCATGCCAGATATACTGCAAAGTAGAAAATGGTCCAGTAATATGCCCAGTTATCTCCCGTGAGTGCTCTGGTGTTCAGCATATCTCCCACAAAATGTGTCATAAAGCTGCCGACAGTCTCCACTCCCAGGTTCATGATCAGAGCAGTCGGTCCTACCACAAATACAAAAACCAATAAGACGATAAAAAAGTAGATATTCAGATTGGATAAAAACTTAATACCCTTTTGCAGACCCGTAGCAGAAGATACGACAAAGGTCACAGAAATCACTATGATCAATATGGTTACAGTGAGAGCATTCTTCGTGATATGTCCTCCGGTCAGCTGACTCAATCCATAGATCAGAGAATCCGAACCATTTCCAATGGATGTGATCAATCCACATACCAGTGTGAAAATACAGATGGCATCCACAATCTGTCCACCTCGTCCCTCGACCTTCTTACCGAAAACCGGCGCCAGCATGGCACTCAGAGAGAAAGAGGTCTTCATATTATAAAATGCAAACGCAATGAGAATCGTTGGCATAACATACACAGCTAAAGGGGCAAAGGTATAATTCAGAAATACTGTTCTGAGACCAAACTTGGCCGCTGCCACTGACATCGCAGCGATACCTTCTGATTCCGGTGGGTTGGAATAATGTGCCATGATCTCTGCTGCGCCCCAGATCGGCATACCCGTTGCAACCATGGTACAGAGAGCTACTGCAAAATATGTTCTCTTACTAATTAATGGCTTTGCCTTTCTGCCGCCGATCTTTACCTTACCCAAAGGGGTAAAATAAGCGACAAACAGGGAAATAGTAATGGTAAATACTCCCAGATCAAACAGCCATCCGAAATTCTGTAATACAACATTATTCACATTTGTCACACCCTCTGCAAAAGAATCCCCCGCAGAAAGAGTGGCTAATACACATAGTGCCAGCAAGACAATTGGTGTAAACACTACGATTGGTTTCATTTTCATTAACTTCATAATTCCTATATCCTATCCTATCTCTACAAAGCTTTCTGATCAATCTCCCTGAGATAATCCTCAACCTTCTTCTGTATCTTCTCCGGAAGCTGCTCCGGCTCATAATGTGCGATCAGGTCAAGTACCTTCTCGTGGGCTCTCTCCTCCAGAGTCAGACTGCCCTTCTTCTGCCAGTTGACATAATCATTACGATCCATGAGCTTGGGATTCCACATCCTCTTCAAATGGTAGATCGTATGTTCCTCCGCCAGATAATTCCCCTTGGGGCCAATCTCCTTGATCAGTTCCACTGATTTCTCAATCTCCTCGGAATCAATACCCTTAAACATGGCACGAATCTCAGCGATGACCTCCTCCATCATGACCAGGAGTTCATAAGAAAATGTCAGCCCATAATTCATAAATCCCACATCATGATTCAGATTATTTCCCGTCAGAGCTGCCATATAGGCTTGCTGGGTTGCATCACTTAAGGCCTGAGCATCCGGTATCTTAGATCCGGTCGAACCACCCATACTCCAGGTTGGCAAATGATAGAATTCCTTACCCATCTGTCCTATGACACCATTAAAGATGTAAGTATAAGGTGAAGAATAGGTAGGCTGCATACACTTCATATCCATCTCTGCAGAGCAGCTTCCGAATACAAAAGGTGCACCCGGCTTAGCCAGCTGATTGATCACCAGGCCCGCCAGACACTCGGCAATCGCCAGCACTAAGGTTCCTTCCACTGACATAGGTCCCGTTGCGCCAAACATGATACCCGGAGAATAATTGGTCGGGATCATATTTTCTGCACAGTATATCAGCTTATCTACTGCTGTGTAGGTATGATTCATCGGAGAAGTTGGTTCATCATACAGGATAAATAAAGGCTTATTGCGAAGCTCTTCCTCTCCTCCTCTGACAATGGCAGCCATCTGAAAAATATGTTCGATACAGTCCCGATCCGCCGCCGTAACCACCATCGGCTTACCGGAGTTGGTCATCATCAGATAAAACTGATGCTCATAGTTGGTCTTCGGATATTGATATAACAAACCCAGACACATAAGGAAATCGATATTCTCACATGCATCTGCGATCTTATATCCATCAATCAGATCCTGCTCAGAAAATGCTTCATGGGTCTTCGTCTCCCAGTTGTAGAGTCCGACACAGTCGGATCCTGTACCAAAATAAACATTACCGGCACCCAGATCCATGGTCATCCTGCCATTTCGATCATATACCTTAATGTGTGACGGTGCACTCTTCAGTGCCCACTCCACCAGAGAAGGTGGAAAATGCACTCTCTTCCTCTTCACATAGCATCCGGCATCCTTCAGCATCTGAATCGCGCCCTTATGCTGAATCTCCATGCCGGTATCCTGGAGAAGCTCAAGGGCTGCACTATGAAATTCTTCCATCTGCTCTCTCGTACAGAACTCCACCATACCGGCTGCGTTAAATTTCTTTCTTATCATTCTTATAACCTTCCTATTCATTTATCCGTCTAACACTTTATCAGACGAAATTAATATGACCATTATATGACACAAGCCAAAATATTACAATAGCTTTTCAATCTCCGATCCTATCCTCGGCCCTGGCTACGATCTGATCCATCCTCTTCAGAATATCCTCCGACAAAGGCTCCGGTTTATGATTCTCTAAGATAGATTCCGTCTTCGCCTGAATCAGAGAAACCATGTCTCCAATCCCCTTCTTCTGCCAGTTCTCATAATCCCATCGTTCAAAAATCGTCGGCTGCCACACATCCTTCCTGAAATGATTCATGGTATGCTCTTCTGCCATATAATGGCCACCGTGTCCCACCTCTCGTATGGTATCAAAAGCCAGCGTTTCATCATTGACCTCTATCCCCTGAAACATCTTATCTGCCATACCGATCAACTCATCACACATGACCATCATCTGAATCGATCCCAGCAGACCACAATCCATAAATCCACAATCATGCACAAGATTACCAGCTGTACCTCGACTGATCATGATGGAGTGTGCTGCCTCCCAGCCTGCCCTGCAGTCCAGTTCATGGGAATCCGTCGCTCCGGCCAGTCCCCAACAAGGGATATCCAGGTAATGAAAGATCTCATTGGTTGCAGATTCTGTCAGTGCACTCTCCGGTGCTCCATATGGGGGCTGCATCGTCTTCATGTCAAATGGATGCGCTCCCACGCCACCGATAAAAGGAGCTCCCTTTCTTATGGCCTGATGAAGAACCAGTCCGGTCAGACATTCCGCTACTCCCAGAGACAGCGTGGCTGCCATGGTCACCGGTCCGGTGGCTCCCATCATGATACCGGGAGTGTAGATACAGGGAATGTTATTCTCCGCCAGAACCATTACCTTCTCCAGAGCATCCTTTGTATGCGTGAGTGGTGTGGTAGGTTCCGAATATATGATGACATTTGCTTTCTCAGCCAATGCCTCCCGGCTGCCGGCAACTGCTGCAAAAAGGTCAATGATATCTTCCAGATTCTCCTTACTGTTGGCCCAGGTCACGATAGGCTTGGTCGTATTGCGAAGCATGGCATCCACTTCATGTACATCCGCCAGTCTGGGACTCACATCCTGCTCCGTCACCAGAGACATCACGAAAGAGATATGCTCCAAAGCATCTGCCACCAGGGCGGTCTGTCCGGCATTGGCCTTGGTAGACAGTTTTCTTTCTCCTGTCACAGGGTCCATAAAATAAGTACAGGTAGGACCCGATCCATAGTAACAATTTCTGCCGGTTAATCTCATCGCCGGATTCCCCTTACGATCATAGATGTCAATGCAGCTCGGGCAGGAAGCAATCGCTGCCTCCACCACAGATCGCGGAATCTTAACAATCTTCTTATCAATCTCACATCCGAGAGAAGCATAGATGTCTCTGGCCTTCTTACTCATAATCTTCATGCCAATCTCTTCCATGATCCGATAAGTATTCTCCATAATCTTCTCTATATCATGCGGACTAAGTATCTCTAATCTCATATCCTATCTCCCATACCTTTCATCGATTGCTCTCCAGACATACGATCTATCTGTTGGTAATTACTACCATAGAATAACATATTATACATATTTATCAAGTATCACCTGTGAATGGAACTCTATCCACTGTCTTAAAAATAAAAAAAATCGGAATACGGCTTAAAACCATATTCCGACTCAAGCTGCTGACGAGACTTGAACTCGAGACCTCCGCCTTACCAAGGCGACGCTCTACCGACTGAGCTACAGCAGCATCGAGATGAATTTCTCAACGACACGATAATATCACATAGCTATGAGATTGTCAACTCGAATTTATAATATTTCTCAAAAAGTTTCTACACTTAAGACAATTTATCAAGAATCAGCTGCAAGGTAGCTTCGATTCCCAGATCATCTTCGCGGATTATGATATCTGCATACTGCTCGTAGAGTCTGCTCCTCTCTTCATAGATATCACGCAGGGTCTGCCCCTCTCTTAATACAACTCCCCGATTCTTCAGATTACCCAGTCTGGCCGACAGGATTGCGTAGGAACAATGCAGATAGATGACAGTACCGATTGATGACAGATGTGCCATAGCTTCCCTTCCGTATACCACACTGCCTCCGGTAGCTATAATGCTGCGCTCTGCAGCGATACCCACATTCACCTGATTCTCGATCTGAAGGAAGCCTTCCAGTCCTTCCTCCGCGATGATCTCCTTCAGAAGTCTCTTCTCCTGCTGCTGAATCAGCAGATCCGTATCCACGAACTGGTAACCGATCTCCTTGGCCAGAATGACTCCTATAGTGCTTTTACCTACACCGGGCATGCCGATCAAAATAATATTGTCCTTCTTCATGATAATCTTCCTTCCCGTTTCGACAAAGAGATATCATTCCATCTCTTACTCCGAATGTATAAGATATCATAACATTCCTTATACCCAACTGTCAAAAAGATAAGAGAATAGAGGTCCTGATAAATTTTTTTGCTTACAGACGAACTTTCCTTGTCCTGGCTGTCAGCGGACTTAAAAATTATTTCCCCCAACATCCCTTGAAAAATGATTGTTTTTAAATATAGAATAAGGTATGATATAAAATAAGAAAAAGGGGGAAGGGTTTCGTCTATGTTTGAAATGTTTGTCACCGTACTTGCCGCGATCATTGCAGGTGCGTATGGTTTATCTAAATCTGTATTTATGAATGGTCCCTATCGGAATTATTATCGTCTCGGTCTGCTCATCGTTATCATTCTGGTTCTGGTGATATCGATCAGCTACCGCAGGATCCGTAATGATCGTATCCGCCGGATGAATGTAGATCTGGAGGATTATCTCTATTATCACAAATATACTTCCTTGCTTTATCGTATCGGATACTTTATCAGCTATCTGGTGCAGAATATCCTCTTTGATTATACTTACATGAAGCGTAATTTTAACTTCTGTAAGGGTCTGGATGTCTATGACGGCGGTGTCAGTGAGTATTATATCAAGTTCCGTAACACCTGGTATAAGTACCTGTCCCTGACGATCAAGCGTCATAATATCTCTCTGAGGAAGCTTCAGGCATTTGCAGCGGTGATGAAGAATGAGATGATCTTCGATGCACTTCCCGATGAGGAGACCAAGGCCTACTATCGTTTATTTAATCATGAGGCTGCAGCCTGTTATGAAGAGAATCATAAGGTTACCTATGAACTGATGTCTAAGTTTGAGAGCTACGACAAGGTAATGAAAATATACCGCAAGCATGTGATGAAGCGTTATAAGGTTATGCTCTATGTGGAGAAGCATGAGCCTAGGATCAAAGAGCTTGTGAATCTGCAGGACTTCCGGTCCAAACGTGATGTAAATGATTACAAGAAGATGGATTTCCGCTAAAAAGAATTCAGCGGAATAAGTTCATGAATTCAAAAGACCATCCGGTTCCTGCCGGATGGTCTTCTTTATGTGTGTTCTTCTTTTACATGCTTTTCTCTTTATCTTACCTTCATATAACGTGCAGGCATTTTATTCTTCTTATCCTACTCTCATAAAATGTACATCCTTATCCTTCTTATCTCACTCTCATAAAATGTGCAACCATTTTATCCTTCTTGCTCATAAAGCAGGTCTTACCTAATGTCATCTTACCCTGCCAGAACTCCGTCGGTTCATACTCCACGTCATATGGATATACGATACCACCCAGTCCGATACACAGGTTCTTATAAGATGCCGGATAAGTTACCGTTGTGGTAACGGAGATCTTCTTAGGCAGGCAGATACATTCTTCCGGATCGTCTTCATTCAGATAATATAAATCCTCCTCGCTGTATTTGAAATCACTCTGCTTTACCTTGATCTTCTTAGAAGTGTTGGCTTCGAGACATTTTCCTGTCTTATAATCCAGCACCGATACCCAGACATTTCCCAGGATATCTCCGGTATAATATGCATAATCACTGTTGACAATGCTATGAAGATCCTGACAGGTGAATTCATTCTGCTTATGTGTGAATACGATCGTAAAGGTTAACTTCTTATAGCCCTTCTTCTGTGCTTTGGTCACCTTGTACTTAGTCATCGTGGCGGATATATTATTATAGGTCTTCAGACCGGCATATCTGGTATGTACCGTAATGGTTTTATTCTTCTTCAGATCCCAGGACACACTTGCCTTCTTCATATATGGTGAAGATGCCAGAGCGGTCTGTGCTGTGAAGGGCAGCAGCAGAATCACCAGTAACATAATAAGCGGAACCACTGCCAGCTTGATCGTCTTTTTCATATGGATCCCTCCCCGCTCTTCCATCGCGAATCTCGTCGCGAAATGGTCTGAATGTCATCTATCACAGGATAGCTATCTGATTGTTACTTAATTTTATTATATCCTGAATTATGTGATATTTCTACACAAAATATATAATTTATCTGATATTTAATTATATTTATTATTTATTTCAGAACATTGTTATCTTAAATTCATGTTTTTTTAATATTTAAGTAATAAAAAAATGAGGCTGCTTCAAACAGCCTCATATATTATATGATAGGATATCATTTATTACGATCCGGTCTTAAACCCGTATCCTGCATCATGGATGAAAGCTCAGGACATCCTCTGTCGAACGATCTCATAGGCCAGCACGCCAGCTGCCACAGAGGCATTCAGAGAATCGATATCTCCCTTCATCGGAATCGATACGATATAATCACATTTCTCACGGACAAGACGGCTGACGCCGCTGCCCTCATTCCCGATCACCAGACCGATTGAGCCTGTCAGATTCTGCTGATACATGATCTGACCACCCATATCTGCACAGGCAAACCACATGCCACGCTCTTTCAGCTGATCGATCGTCCGGGCCATGTTTGTCACCCGGGCCACAGGGGTATAGTGAAGCGCACCGGCACTCACCTTTGCAACGGTACCGGTAAGGCCTACGGCCCGACGCTTGGGTATAATGACACCATGCGCACCGGCAAGATTCGCCGTACGTATGATCGCACCCAGATTATGAGGATCTTCTATCTCATCACAAAGGATGAAGAAAGGATCCTCTCCCTTCTCCTCTGCCTTCGCAAAGAGATCCTCGATCTCTGCATATTCATAAGCAGCTGCAATGGCAACCACACCCTGATGCTTGCCATGATCGGATAAGGAATCCAGCTTCTCCCTGCTGACATATTTTATCAGGGTATCCTGTTTCTTCGCCTCACGTAAGATGCTTTTTACCGGACCATCCTGACAGCCATCCAGAACGAATAGCTTATCGATCGTCTTTCCGGAACGAAATCCTTCCAGGATCGCATTTCTTCCGATTAATGTACATTCCTCGTATGCCATGTATACTCCTTTAACTCTCCTCGCCTAATCCTATTCTGACCAGTTCCATGATCCGTTCCATCCTGCCGGAAAGGTAAAGATATCCCAGCAGTGCCTCAAAGCCTGTTGCGATACGATAGTCGTGGTGACTCTGATTCTTGGCAGCCGATATGGTCTTGGAATTACGTCCCCGGCGGAAAATGGTTCGCTCTTCCTCTGTCAGATAGGGCTTGATCCGGCCCATCATCTCTGTCTGACCCTTGGCATTCACATAGCCAATGACCTCTTTATGATACTGATTGGGACGATTATTGCCCCTGGATGTGACCATGGTACGGATAATCAGGTCATAAACACTATCTCCCACATAGGCGAAGGCCAGGGCCGAGTAAGTTCTCAGCTCCACTTCAGTGAGAGGATAGTGCTGCTTCAGAAGCGCAAGACCCTGACTTAAGCTCTTTTCCATTTTACGCCTGCTCTCGTATCTTCCAGGATGATACCCTGTTCCAGTAACTGATTTCTGATCTCGTCTGCTCTGGCGAAGTTTTTCGCTTTTCTCGCTGCCTGACGCTCTGCGATCAATGCCTCGATATCGGAATCCAGAAGCTCCTCTTCCTTTTCTGTGATCACACCCAGGATATCGCAGAGTTTTTCGATCGTCTCCTTAAGATAGGTCACATAAGCCTTGCCTGCATCCGGAGCAGATACATTGGCCAGTTTTACCAGCTCGAAGATAGCAGAGATCGCATCTGCTGTATTAAAGTCATCTTCCATCGCTGCCTCATATTTATCTACCAGCTCCTTAACTGCTGCTTCCTGCTCTGCTGTCATCTCCGCATCGCCTGCAGTTGCTTCCAGCTCCTTAAGGCGCTCCACGCAGGTAAGGATACGATCAAGACCATTCTTGGATGCCTCCACTAAGGTATCACTGAAGTTCAGCGGACTTCTGTAATGAGCACTTAACATGAAGAAACGGATCACCTGCAGAGGATATTTCTCACTGATCTCACGAACCGTGAAGAAATTACCTGCAGACTTGGACATCTTCTTATTATCGATATTAAGGAAAGCATTATGCATCCAGTACTTGGAGAATAATTCACCATTTGCTGCTTCGCTCTGTGCGATCTCATTCTCATGATGCGGGAAGATCAGATCCTCACCGCCGGCATGGATATCTATGGTATTCCCAATATATTTCTTGGACATAACGGAACATTCGATATGCCAGCCCGGACGTCCGTCACTCCATGGGGATGGCCAGGAAGGCTCTCCCTCCTTCTTCGGCTTCCAGAGTACGAAGTCCATGGAATCCTCTTTCTCATCGCTGACTGCGATTCGGATACCTGCCTGCATATCATCCAGATTCTTCTTGGATAACTTGCCATAACCGTCAAACTTTCTGGTGCGGAAATATACCGTACCGTTCTTCTCATAAGCATAACCTTTTTCGATCAGGGTTGCGATCATCTGAATCATGCCATCGATCTCTTCTGTAGCCTTAGGATGTGTGGTAGCCGGCTTAACATTTAATCCTTCCATATCCTTCTTGCACTCTTTAATAAAGCGCTCGGAGATCTCCGATGCGGCAACTCCCTCTTCATTGGCTTTCTTGATGATCTTATCATCCACATCTGTGAAATTCGATACATAGTTTACATCGTAGCCCTTATATTCGAAATAACGACGAACCGTATCGAAGACAACCATGGGTCTGGCATTACCGATATGGATATAGTTATACACTGTCGGTCCGCAGACATACATGCCGACCTTACCTTCTTCAACCGGTACAAATTCTTCTTTGCTCTTTGTTAATGTGTTATATAACTTCATTCTTTACCTCCTGTATCATCAGAAAACCCGCCTCTGACAAAGAGACGGGTCGATCCGTGGTTCCACTCTAATTAGGATAGTCTGTGTACATATCCCCACTTAATCCGTTAACGCCTGGTACGGAAATCGCTATGATAACATTCACGATCTCAGCTCCCGGATGCACTTTCTGTGAACGACGCTCTAAGGAAGCTTACAGCCGATGACTTCCTCTCTCTGCAGATGTCTTCTATCACATACTCTTTCCGTTCTCTGCTCTTACACTCTATATCTCATAGGAAATGTATCCTGCATCGCCGGATATCATTCTATGGTCACTCTTTAGTTTATTGATTTTCCCTGCTTTTGTCAACCTATTTCTTATACGATATCGGGAATCTGTATCGGACGGATTGCCCGAAGCTTCCTCCAGAAGAGACCGGCCGCTTCATTAAAACCTGCCGGTAGCTGCTCAGCAGAATGATCGAGATCACCGAAGATTCTGGCGGTCAGATCAGCGATATCGATGCTGCCATCTACCCTGACATCTTCAGATAAGCGGTTGATCTCCAGGCCATTTACTCCACCATGGATCTCATAGGCTCCCTCCTGTTCCGGGAGCTCTGTATCTGTCACATAGAGTCTGCAGGAGATCTCCTCATCCGCGCGGAGCAGTGCTCCCATAGAGACCAGATCCAGGATACGGAACATAATCACCGGAAGCTCCCTGGTATAGAAGAGTCTCATCTTATCCAAGCTTGCCGGCTTTAAGAGATCCGTCTGCCAGTCCTCCGGATAGAGGATGCGATACTGGCGGAAATGATAGCGATTATCACAGAAAGCGATCATCTCTCTGAGAAAAAGCTCTCTCTCCTCCCTGTCATAGCATACCAGTGAAGAGATGGATAAGCAATCATCCTCCGCATATACGACAAAACGTCCCGCCGGCCGCTCCTGCTGTCGATCCTCATCATATTTCTTCACATAAAAGAGACATCCGAATTCGCTGGAAACCTCTTTCTCCTGCCTGCTAAGATAGCTTTCATCCACTTTGCTGGCCAATGCATAGGTCTCTGCATTATATGCCTGCTCCGCATCCGCATATTCCGCAGTCCCGGTCTCTGAGGATCGATAATAAGCATATCGCGCCTGCGGCCTTACCGCCTGATCCAGGGCAAGCTCCTGTTCGTATTGCTTCATACCATAGCGAAAGGAGAAAGGCAGATAGTATGCCGGGTCAGCCGGCATCAGGTAAGTGAAAGCCTCACCGCGCTCCCGAAGACTGCGAAAGCTTTCCAGAAGGAGACTTCTCATGATGCCCTGACGACGATAGTCTTCCTCCGTGGATACTCCGACGATATAGTGGGCCGGCAGCTCTGCCAGATCGGACCCTCCTGCTTGCAGAATATAAGGATTCAGATGCAGCATCCCTCGGATTCCATCCTCGTTCTCCTCCAGCAGAACTTCATTCTTACCATAAACCTGATCAAAATAAAACTTGATATATGGCCGGGTGTCATGAAAGATACGCTGCCACATATCTGAGAGTCTCTCTCTTTCCTCTCCCTTATCCCATCGAATCATCTTACGCTTCCTCCTGCTTTGCCTGGCAGCCCGGGCAATTGGCGCAATTTCTGTCCTCAATCATCAGATCTGCTCCCACATAATTCTGGATCTCAGACAGCAGGCAGACTGCACTGGCTGCAATCCCCAGTCCCTGACCGGTAAATCCCAGTCCTTCTTCTGTCGTCGCCTTCACATTGACCTGGCCCTCCTGTATGCCAAGCACTCCGGCTATATTACTCTTCATCTGTGGAATATAGGGAGCCAGCTTAGGTCTCTGCGCGATCACTGTCGCATCAATATTTTCTATAAAATATGCTCTTTCCTCCAGGAGTCTTCTGACATGGGCCAGAAGCTTCATACTATCCGCTCCCTTGTAGGCCGGATCACTATCCGGAAAATGCTTTCCGATATCTCCCAGGGCCGCTGCTCCTAATAAGGCATCCATCACAGCATGCACCAGCACATCCGCATCCGAATGTCCCAGTAAGCCTTTCTCATAGGGTATCTCCACTCCACCCAGAATTAATTTCCGTTCTTCCACCAAACGGTGGACATCATAACCACTACCTATCCTCATAAAACCTCCATACGTCCTTCGGACTCTCGAAATCCCTGTGAATAAAGAAAGAGCCACAGTCGGTCTGTGGCAAAAAAATAGTAGCGGGAACTGGATTCGAACCAGCGACACCACGGGTATGAACCGTGTGCTCTAGCCAACTGAGCTATCCCGCCACAAAATATTAAGTTAGAAGTGGGACCTACAGGGCTCGAACCTGTGACCCTCTGCTTGTAAGGCAGATGCTCTCCCAGCTGAGCTAAGATCCCACGTCACTCAACAAACAAGATTATATTACAAGAGATGCCTCTTGTCAACTATTTTTTTAACAAATATAAGAAAAGATATTTTATTGGTTCTGCTCCATGGCCATGACAGCTGCCAGATGCAAGATACCTGCATAGGAGAGAGCTTTCTCTTCAATCTCAAATCCGGGATGATGGTTGGGATAGGAGGATCCATCTGCCTTACCGCATCCGACAAAAGCAAATACTCCCGGGACGCTCTGCTGATACCAGGAGAAGTCCTCTCCCAGCATAAGTGGGTCCGTATGGCTGTAATCAGCCTGAGGCAATAAGCCCTCCATGCATGTCCGGATCTGTCGGCTATATTCCTCATGATTGATGACCGGCGGATGACTTCCGTAGTCATAATCGATCACAGCCCTGCCACCATAGCAGTCCGCGATGGCATAAGCCCTTCGCTCCAGGCCGGATCTCAGCTGTCTGGCGGTCTCCTCAGAGAAGCTCCGACAGGTGCCTGCCAGCTCTGCCTTCTGGGATATGATATTATACTGTGTCCCGGAATGAAGACTTCCGATGGTCACTACTGCACTCTCGATCGGGTTAATCTGTCTGGATACGATGGACTGGGCGCTCATGATGTATTCTGCAGCCATAAGCGTAGCATCCACACAAAGATGTGGCTTACCCGCATGACCACCCCTGCCTTCAAAGGTGATGGAAAAACGATCGGTCTGCGCCATTCTGGGTCCGGGCTCCACATTGATCAGGCCGCATGGAAGGTCAGAAAAGAGATGGAGACCAAAGATTGCATGGACATCCTCCAGTATCCCCCGGGAAATCACATGCTTTGCACCCAGGGTATTCTCCTCTGACGGCTGAAAAATCAGCTTCACTCTCACTGTCAGCTTCCCTTCAAGCTCCTTGAGTATCCTGGCAGCCAGAAGCAGGCCGGCGATATGTCCGTCATGGCCGCAGGCATGCATATAGCCAGGGTGACAGGATGCGTATTCTGCCCCTGTCTCCTCCGGAATCTGTAAAGCATCGATATCTGCCCGAAGAGCAATCACCCTGCCCTCCTCCGGACCGATATAAGCCGTCACTCCGGTCGGATCCAACGGAATCGGACGGATACCATATGCTGTCAGATAACGACAGATTGCCTGGCTGGTCTTGTACTCCTTCATCCCCAGCTCGGGAATCTGATGGAAATATCGCCGCAGACTTATAGCCTCCTCTTCATATTGATGCACTTTATCTAATATCTCTTCTCTACTGATCATATCTATCCTCGCTGCTTAATCTTCCAAAAGCTCCGGTCAATCTGTGTGGAATGCCCTGTCATACCTTCGTGATCAATCTCTGAAAAAATGTCTGTATATCCAACCAGCCACGATGGCCAGGAGAATAAATGGAAATAGAATCTTCAAAACCATAAAACTGATCACAAGCAGAGCCAGAATCACAGCCAGGATCGCTGCTCTGATCCCATAATACCGGATGCGGTCCGAAAGAGTGACCTCTCCCTCTTCGTGAAAATCACTTTCCTCCGAATCATAATATCCCTCCGGAGAACCATGGACTGCTTCTTCATGGGCATCCAGGATAGAGTGTGCGATCAGGCGGGGACTGCCAAGAGACTGCAGTACCTCCTGCTCAGTCTTGCCATGCTGCTCTTCTTCCTCTATATATTCTCTGTAATAACGTAAAGTATCTCTCAGATCCGCCGCATCGATCTGGCCGCTGAGACATTCCTCCAAGGTATTTAAAAACTGCTCTTTGTTCATCTTATTACGATCTGCTTCCTTTCTCCGATCAGAGAGAATCACTTTAAGCTGATATATATGGTCTCATAAGGAATCTCTCCGATACTCTGATAATTCACAGTCAGTGAATCGGTATAATCAAATAAAAAATCCATATTCCGGTTGGAGTATATGCTTCCGTCATAATCTCCCACCAGCAGCTGAAAGGAATCCACACTGCTATCCTGCAGGATCTCGATACATTTCCCGCGAAATTCTTTATAATTCTCACAATAGAGATCATTCCTGATATAATAATTATCCTTCGTCGCCTTCGCCTCAGGGTAGGCCTGCTGATTCCATTCATGCCCCAGAGAGGCTCTGTAATCATCGATATTAAAATAGGTATAGATGATATGTCCCTGCTGATCCGGTGAAGGATCATCCCAGGTCACATCCAGATGATACCAGGCGTCGTCCAGACATACCAGATTCCAGGCATGGCTGACACCGTCTCCCTGGCCGGTGATAATCTCACACCGAATCCCGCTGATATCACATAATAATTTCACCGCAAAGGCATAGCCGTTACAAACCGCCCGATGAGAATAGAGGGCTCCATAGCTCTCATGGGCCTGACTGTCCTCGTCGTATTCTGCTTCTTCCTCCTCCGGATATCCATAGGCAGTATGCAGGATCAGGTAATCGTGAATCCACAGCTCTTTCTCATAGTCTGTGGCTTTCTGACCTAACTCCTCTTCCATATCAGATAAGATTTCCTGACATATGACTGCCAGCTCGGAAGCCTGCTGCTGATCTTCGGGGATCGGACTCTGATTCATCAGATACTCTTCCACATAATAATTATCAGAGATATCGCAGGATAATACCACTTCCGTAGAATCCGAAAACAGATTCTTCCTGGAGGAGCACTGAACGATCGTCCCATAATAACCATCCAGATAGCTGTTGATCTCCTGAATCTCTTCCAGGGTCAAAGCAGAGGTCGTGAATCTTATCTCCTGCTGTCCCTGAGATAAGCCCTCTTCCACCAGACTGGTCAATCCATCCATGCTATCGACGGTGGACTCCTCCTGTGTGGTAAGCAGGCTCTCCAGCTCAGATCTTGCCGAGCAGGAGCAGCTAATGATCAGGACAAGCAGCATCAGGATCGGGCACAGAAATATCCTCACCGCTCCGGTCCATATAGAAGCCGGGAGCAGAGAAAATCTCTCCTTCCGCCGATGCAGCTTATGCATCCCATTCTACCAGCAGCTCATTGGTCTTCTCCACATCAGATGGATACATGATCAGACCGGATCCGGATGCATAGGAATACATATACTCCAGATTAATATGCTCTTCTGCAATCCGAACCAACATGCCGGCAAGTGCGCCCGGCTTATCCTCCGGAATCTTCACGGAGATAACATCCGTAAGCTCCACTTCATAACCGTACTCTTCCAGCAAATGTTTCGTCTCTACAGGATCCGCAACGATCAATCTGGTGACAGTATCTGACATCCCCAGAGCTTCCACATTAATATTCCTTGCTGCCAGAATATCCATGACCTCTTTTAATTTACCTTCTTTATTCTCAACAATCACTGTGACCTGTTTAATAATCATAAGAACCTCCATGGCATCATAAGCTGCCTTTCATATAAAACCTGCATGTGACCTGGGTCACATCACATCATAGATCAACTATATTTTATCAAGTTTAAATATGAAACGCAACCTCATAAGAAAAACATTAAAATATTAAGTAAGATCAGGAAATCGTCAGATTAAAGCGATAAAAACTTTGCTGAAAGCAAAACGGCAGAATCCGCATCGATTCATGGGATTCTGCCGTAAAAAACTATAAGGATAGAGGCTGATTACATCATGCCGCCCATACCGCCGCCAGCTGGCATAGGAGGAACATCCTCTTTGATATCTGCAACAACAGACTCTGTGGTAAGAAGAGTAGAAGCTACGGAAGTTGCATTCTGTAAAGCACTTCTGGTTACCTTAGCCGGATCAATAATACCTGCTTCGATCATATCAACATATTTCTCTGTTAAAGCATCGAAGCCCATACCTACCTGACTCTCACTGACTTTATTAATGATAACAGAGCCTTCAAGACCTGCATTCATAGCGATGTGATAAAGTGGAGCCTCGAGAGCCTTAAGTACGATCTCCGCACCGGTCTTCTCATCACCGGATAAGCTTGCTGCCATCTCTTTTACCTTCTTCGCAGCATGGATGTATGCAGATCCGCCACCGGAGATCACACCCTCTTCCACTGCAGCCTTTGTTGCAGCCAGAGCATCCTCCAGACGGAGCTTAGCTTCTTTCATCTCCGTCTCAGTTGCAGCACCAACACGAATTACAGCAACACCACCGGAGAGCTTTGCAAATCTCTCCTGTAATTTCTCTTTATCAAACTCGGAAGTTGTGGTCTCAATCTGGCCCTTGATCTGTGCAAGTCTTCCGGCGATTCTCTCCTTGGAACCATAACCATCTACGATCACTGTAGTCTCTTTCTCTACCTTAACGGACTTAGCACGGCCGAGCATATCCATGGTAGCATCCTTGAGATCGATACCAACCTCCTCAGAGATTACGGTACCACCGGTAAGGATCGCGATATCTTCCAGCATAGCCTTTCTGCGGTCACCATAACCAGGAGCCTTTACACCAACAACAGAGAAGGTACCTCTTAATTTATTTACGATCAATGTCGTGAGAGCTTCGCCTTCGATATCTTCTGCGATGATCAATAACTTGGCTCCGCTCTGAACGATCTGCTCAAGAAGAGGAAGAATCTCCTGAATATTTGCGATCTTCTTATCTGTGATCAGGATAAATGGATCTGCAAGCTCTGCAACCATCTTCTCCATATCTGTTGCCATATAAGCGGAGATATAACCACGGTCAAACTGCATACCTTCTACCAGATCCAGCTCTGTCAGCATAGTCTTGGATTCCTCAATTGTGATAACGCCATCTTTGGATACCTTATCCATAGCATCTGCTACAAGCTGACCTACTTCTTCGTCACCTGCGGAGATGGCTGCAACCTTAGCGATCTGCTCACTTCCGCTTACAACCTGACTCATCTCACCGATTGCCTTTACTGCCACATCGGTAGCCTTCTTCATACCCTTTCTGAGAATGATAGGGTTAGCACCGGCTGCGAGGTTCTTCATACCTGCATTGATCATAGCCTGAGCCAATACAGTAGCTGTTGTTGTACCATCACCGGCTACATCGTTGGTCTTGGTAGCAACTTCTTTGACGATCTGAGCGCCCATATTCTCGAAGGCATCCTCTAATTCGATATCTTTTGCGATGGTCACACCATCATTGGTGATCAGCGGAACGCCATATGCCTTAGCAAGAACGACATTACGTCCTTTCGGTCCCAAAGTTACTCTAACAGTATCTGCAAGCTGATTCACACCGGATTCTAATGCTTTTCTGGCCTCTACGCCATATTTGATCTCTTTTGCCATGTCTTTCTATTCCTCCTGTTGATAGGGATCCCCGTCCACTGCTGCAGTAGACGAAAATCTATGTTATAAATCTGATTATTCTACGATTGCCAGGATATCACCCTGTTTTACGATAATGTACTCTTCGCCATCCATCTTAACATTAGTGCCTGCATACTTGGAGTAGATTACCTTCTGACCTACAGCGACTTCCATCTTCACTTCCTCTGTGCCGGGACCCACTGCGATTACTTCTGCTTCCTGTGGTTTCTCCTGTGCGGAACCTGTGAGAATAATACCGGACTGTGTCTTGGTTTCTGCTTCAAGCTGTTTTAATACAACTCTGTCTGCTAAAGGAACTAACTTCATAATTATATGCCTCCTGATTAATATAATATTCAATATCCATGTTTTATACTTTGTTAGCACTCAATACTTTTGAGTGCTAACATCTGTTCCTTATTCTATGAGTTTTAACTTATAAATGCAAATAGAAAAATCTCATATATGATGATTTATAATTATTTTACTTTATTTTTCTCTTTTTTTCTCAAATTATCTACATTTTTCATTCTTTTTGGGGACTGAAATTAATTTCCCGCAAAAAGAAACCTCCGATAATAAGAAATCCCTATCAGTGGATCTCTTATCATCGAAGGGTATCGTGAACTAATGCTTCTTCTGCCGCCTCATATGCTCTCTGGCCTTGTCATAGATATTATAGGGAGCATGGTAGCGAGGACTGTAATCATTATGATAGAGACCGGAAGCTGTCTCTTCCGGCTTCTGATCAGAAAGAGGGGAAGCTGTCTCTTCCGGCTTCCGATCAGAACAAGAGGAAGGATCCTCCGGTCTATGGGAGCTGTCTCTTCTGCGAATCACCCTTTTCATATCATCACATCCTTATCTTACCATGGCTCGGACAGGTCATCCCTTATCCTATCCGGTCTGACATATCTATCCTGACATATCTATCCCATCCTATCGATTCTACGATGCAGGTATCTGTCATTCCTCAGCCTGAGTGCTTGTATCTGCTGTCGCTCCGTCTTCTGAGGAAGCAGCCTCTGTCTCAGCAGAAGCCTCCGTCGTAGGATCTGTACGGTAGTGAATCGTGCCCGGATCCAGAGTCTCTCCTCTGTTGGCATATAATTCAGACACAGTTACCAGCTGGAAGCCCTCCTCGATCAGGTCCGGGACAAATCTCTGCACTGCTTCTACATTATATTCATGGATATCATGCAGCAGAACCACATCACCGTCTGTCGCTGTCATAACCATCTTATAGGTGTCATCCGCATTCTTGGTCTTCCAGTCCTCTGTATCGAGAGACCAGTTCATGCAGCATAAGCCATAGCTTCCGACTGCCTTGAGCACAGTCTTATCCGCAGAGCCGTATGGTGGACGCATCAGTGTCGGAGCGACACCAATCGCTGCTTCGTTGGCCTCAACGGCTTTCTTGATCTCTTCATCCAGAGCATCTGCGCCCAGAGTGGTTAACTGTACATGAGAATAAGTATGGGTTCCAACCTCCATACCCAGTTCATATTCGCGCTGTACAACCTCCGGATAGTAATTGGTATTCTGTCCCAGACAGAAGAAGGTCGCCAGGGCATAATTCTCCTCCAGAGCATCCAGCATGGCATTGGTCGTAGATGGATTCGGACCGTCATCAAATGTAATGGCAACCATCGGCTTGGATGGATCGATGGCCGGCAGGATACGTAATTCAAAGGACTGGGTCAGACCGGAACCATCTGTCGCTGTGGCAGTCACGGTCACCGTATTCTTCTCACTGCCCTCCTGTGGTGTCAGAATCCCATCTTCTGTCACGGAAACTGCATCATCCAGGGTACAGGTCCATTCCAGTTCTGTGTTAGTGGCATCGGCTGGTTCTGTCTGAATCTCCAGCTGCATCTCATTACCCACACGTAAGTAGCCCTGTGGAGCTGTTACCGTGAGACTGGTCATAGGAACGCTGTTATCTACTTCTTTTTCTGTGGTTGCTTCTGTTAATTCTTCTGTCGCCTGTACATCGCCGGATGCCTTCTTACTCTCACCGCTTGTACCGCCACCGATAATTCTCTTACCGACAGAGAAAATGCCTGCAGCAAGGACAAGAACAACTGCAATCATGGCAATGTATGATATCGCTTTCTTCATGATATCCTCCTTATAAAACAATTAAAATATAAAACAATATAAATAAAAACAATAAAAATATAATGAAGGCGGAAAGTCAGAAATCTGACTTGTCCGCCTACGCAGTCTTAATTTATAAAAGCAATTACAAATCTTATACTCTGGATAAGTACTCGCCTGTTCTTGTATCAATCTTTAACTTGTCGCCAAGGTTAACAAATAATGGTACATAAACAACAGCACCTGTCTCAACAGTACATGGCTTTGTAGCACCTGTAGCTGTGTTACCCTTCTCACCAGGTTCACACTCTGTAACTTCAAGCTCTACAAACATAGGTGGCTCAACAGCAAAAATGCTGCCATTCCAGGAAATCATAGTAACTACATCATTCTCACGAACGAACTTCATCGCATCGCCTACTACATCCGGTGCTAATGCTAACTGATCATAGGTCTCCTCGTCCATGAAGTTATATAAATCACCATCATTGTATAAATACTGATAGTTCTTTCTCTCGATGTGTGCCGGTGGGAATTTTTCTGTAGGACGGAAAGACTTCTCAACCACACTACCTGTAATAACATTTTTGTACTTTGTTCTAACGAAAGCTGCACCTTTACCTGGTTTTACATGCTGGAACTCTACGATCTGACATACATTTCCATCAATCTCTACTGTTAAACCATTTCTAAAATCACCTGCAGAAATCATATCTGAATCCTCCTTAATTTCTAGTCATTCATATTCACTATTCTATAATAAAAAAAGACACTTTTCAACCTATTTTTTAGTAATCTATTCTTTTCGTCTTAAAAGATAGCCCTCTTCCAGTCTGACACCGAAGTCTACCCAGATCTCCTGCTTAGGGTGTGGGGCAGATTCGATCGGATTCCCCTCCGCATCATACATGGCTCGTACGATATAATTCCGGTTGCTTCCGTCCGGAATCATGACCTCGATCTCCTCACCGACAGAGAACTTATTCCTCTGGTAGAGCTTACAGCGCCCCTGATCATCCGTCTCCTGCACGATACCGATATAGGTGTACTCCTTCATATAGGTATTGGCATCATAGATCTGAGAATGCTGGTCCGTTTTACCATAATAAAATCCTGTCGTAAACTTACGATAGGTACATTTGGCAATCTCTTCATGATAATAATCCAGATTGGCATCAAACTGTGCTCTGGATACTTTATAATCATCGATGGCCTTACGGTAGGTTCTGGTCACAGCCGCCACATATAAAGCGGTCTTCATACGGCCCTCGATCTTAAGACTATCGACGCCGGCCTCCAGCAGATCCGGTATATGCTCTACCATACACAGATCCCGGGAATTAAAGATATAAGTACCGCGTTCATTCTCCTCTATCGGCAGAAACTCTCCCGGACGGCTCTCCTCCATCACATAATACTTCCAGCGGCAGGGATGGGTACAGGCACCCATATTGGCATTACGACCGGTAAAATAACTGCTCAGAAGACAACGGCCGGAATGAGAGATACACATAGCCCCATGAACAAAAGCCTCGATCTCCATCTCCTCCGGAATATTCTGACGTATCTGGGCCAATTCTGCCAGGGACAGCTCCCTTGCAGCAACGACGCGGGTCGCTCCCAGATCGTGCCAGAAGCGATAGGTAGCATAGTTCGTGCTATTGGCCTGGGTGGAGATATGAATCTGAATCTCCGGACATACTCTCCTGGCGATGGTAAAGACGCCTGGATCGGAGATGATCAGGGCATCCGGACCTAGTTTCTTCAATTCGTAAAAGTATGCTTCGATGCCTTCCAGGTCAGCATTATGTGCTACAATATTGGCCGTGATATAGACCTTAACGCCGTGGGCGTGGGCATAAGCGATACCTTCTGCCATATCTTCTTCGGAGAAGTTCTTTGCCTTGGCACGAAGACCATACATCTCTCCACCAATATATACTGCATCCGCACCATAGCGAACGGCAGTTTTTAATACCTCCAGACTGCTGGCAGGTATCAGTAATTCTGTCTGTCTCATGTACTAGTAACCCTTTCTAAACTATATCCGAATCTGTCTTATCTCCTGACACTGATCGTCATACCGTCTCCCGTCTCCAGAATCACGGTGTCCAGTTCCTCACAATGGGTCAGGGTATACAGATATTCCCGCATCCTGGCGTGAATGGTATGATTCCTGCGGCGGATACCATAACGGGACTGAAAGATATCTCCATCCTGCAGGACATTATCGGAAAGCAGAATGCCACCCCTGGGCAGCAGGCGAAGTACATCCGGCAGAAAATGAATATACTGGCCCTTAGCTGCATCCATGAAGATAAAGTCATAGGGACCGTCCAGATCCTTCAGAATCCGGGCCGCATCCCCCTCGAAAAGAGTGATCCTGTCCTCCATGCCTGCCATGGAGATATTCGCTCCGGCTCTCTCTATCCTGGGCGGATAATTCTCAATCGTCGTGATCATAGTAGTCTTTGGTGTATTCTCAGCCATAAAGATCGAAGAGAAGCCTATGGCAGCTCCGACCTCCAGAATCCTCTCCGGCTGGTTCATCTGAAGCAGGATACGTAAGAGCTCTCTCGTCTCCATACGGATGATCGGGACACCGTCCCGCACCGCCTCTCCTTCGACCTCTTTTAAGGCCTGGGAAGCCCGGTCCACATGGAAAGAGCGGATAAAATCTATAATGCGTTCATCAGCTATCACGGATCTATTCCTCCTTACTGATCAGGACACTCAGAATCTCAGAAGGCTTCATCGAGGAGTCCACGACATAGTCTCCCTCTGCAATCTTGTCATAATCATCCATGCATCGTAAAGCAATGGCAAATGTATAGCGATTACTGATGACAGACTTAATCTCCAGATCCTCTCCGATCTGAAGAAGTGACTCTCCATCAGAGATGTGAACGACTGCTTCGACCACAGTCGGTGTACCGGCCACATCCTTCGCTTTGTCGGAAAATATCTTATATCCGAAAGAACTACAGCTCTTAAATAAATAGATCAGAAGAAGGATAACAAGGATCAGTGTCAACATCTTGATTATAAATAACAATCCTTTTTTTATCATATGATATACTCCTTTCCTCTGTGCCACATTTCCTCTATGCCACATTTCCTATGTGCCGCATTTTTGTTCGTATTTTTCTTACCCGCCGGGCCTCTTCTTCCCGCTACTCCATATAGGAGATATCGAGCTGCAGCCCGTCAAAAACCTGATTCTGCACCTTGCGCATAATCTTACAGATACTCTGCTCCGTCATCATAAAGCGGGAAACCAGAGGATCACTCAGGATATCTTTGTATTCTGCATATAATTCCTGCATCTTCTCGTAACTGTCTTCCGATCCCTCCCACAGCTGCAGGGCGAGATTCTTCTTACGGTATTCGTTCATCCTCTCATAGATATCATCCGATGCTTTGAGTTCCTCCAGTTCCTTCTGATATCGGATATATACATCGGAATGTATGATCATATTCAGAAGCTCCTGGGTCTTATCCATGATCTCCTGAACCTGCTGTCCTCTATTATCTTTTGTATTCATCTTACTGTCCTGTATATTCTCCTGCGGAATCCATCACATCCCGCTGTCAGCACTAATTAAACCTCCATGATGATCGGCAGGATCATCGGACGTCTTCTCATACGCTTCCAGATAAAATCGCCTAATTCATCACGTATCATATTCTTAATCCGGCTCCAGTCCGTGATATGCTTCTCCTGACATCGGTCCAGAGCAACGGTTACAACCTGTTTGGCTTCCTGAATCAGATCCTCACTCTCTCTCATATAGATGAAACCGCGGGATACGATATCCGGTCCTGCCAGTAGTGTGTTATTATACTGGTCCAGTGTTACCACGACGATAAAGAGACCGTTCTGTGAGAGCATCTGTCGGTCGCGCAGGACGATATTACCTACATCACCTACACCTAATCCATCCACAAAGATACCGCCGGCAGTAACCCGGTCTGTAATCTCTGCCTTCTCCTCACTGAGAGAGAGGACATCACCGGATCGGAGAATCATAACATTCTCCTTCGGCACACCCATCTCCATCGCTAATTCCTTATGCCTCTTCAGGTGACGATACTCACCGTGTACAGGAATCGAGTATCTTGGCTTGGTCAGGGTATAAATCAGCTTGATCTCCTCCTGACAGGCATGACCGGATACATGGGTATCCTGGAAGATGACCTTGGCACCCTTTTTCGCCAGTTCATTCATGATCTTGGATACTGCCTTCTCATTACCCGGAATCGGATGAGAGCTGAAGATGATCACATCGCCCGGATGGATGGAAACCTTACGATGCATGGAATTCGCCATACGTGACAAAGCAGCCATGGTCTCTCCCTGACTTCCTGTCGTGATCAGAACCAGCTGCTCCTCCGGAAAATTCCTCATCTGTTCGATCTCAATGAGTGTATTATCCGGTATATTAATATATCCTAATTCTGCAGCAGTCGATATGGTATTTACCATACTCCTGCCTTCTACGATAACTTTTTTGCCTAATTCATGGGCACAGTTTATAATCTGCTGTACCCTGTCAACATTGGAAGCAAAGGTCGCCACGATGATACGGTGGTCCTTATTCTCCTCAAAGACATTCCTCAGCACCTTGCCCACCGTTCGCTCGGAAGCGGTGAATCCTTCCCGTTCCACATTCGTACTGTCACACATCAGGGCCAGTACACCCTTTTTACCTAATTCAGCAAAACGACCCAGGTCTATCGCATCACCATATACCGGTGTATAATCAATCTTAAAATCTCCGGTATGCACGATGATTCCTGCCGGGGAATAGATGGCCAATGCTGCCGCATCACTGATACTGTGATTCGTTTTGATGAATTCTATACGGAAACAGCCCAGATTGATAGACTGTCCGTGTTTTACAACCTTTCTCCTGGTAGATTTCAGGAGACTATGCTCTTTTAATTTATTCTCGATCAATCCCATGGTGAGCTTGGTAGCATAGATCGGCATATTTAATTCCTTTAATGCATAAGGAATCGCTCCGATATGATCCTCATGTCCATGAGTAATGATCAGTCCTTTTACTTTCGATGCATTTTCTTTTAAGTAAGTGATATCCGGTATAACCAGATCAATTCCTAACATCTCTTCGTCAGGAAAAGCCAGACCACAGTCTACTACAATAATACTGTCCTCATACTCAAACGCAGTAATATTCATACCGATCTGCTCTAATCCTCCGAGAGGTATTATCTTCACTGACTCTTTAACCGCTTTCTTCAAGTTCTTCCCTCCGTTTTCGTTCCGAAGTGTCACGAACTGTCTTACGGTGTCTGCAGCAAATCATATATCACATCATCTTTATTCAATTCTCTTAATCGGAAAGACCGCCCATATACACAGGTATCTGTTGGACGGTTCTCACAATCATTGCCGCTAAACAGCCGCAAAAACATTATTCCACTTCGAAATCCATGTCTTCCATTAACTGTTCAAAAATCCTGGAGACGGATATCAGCTCATCATCGTCCCGGACCTCTACATAAGTACTCTCTTCACTGTCCGTGGACTCACTTTCTTTTAATATAAAGGCATAAGCATCTTCTGCTTCTTCATCCCAATCACCATTCTCCTCACACTCGGAGACAAGCAGATAATTGATACCATTAATCCTGGTCTGCTCCAATATCGCAAGATGGATCTTCTCTCCATCTTCTGTAAAAAAAGGAATCGTTGCAAATTCTTTCATTATAACCTCTTTCTTATAAGCTCTATCTTCCGTTCATCCGTTCTGATCTAATGTATATCTCCGGACACAGGGTGGGAATCCATATAACTCTGCAGAATCAGGGCAGCAGCCATCCAGTCGATTCGTTCCTTCCGATGTTCCCGACGGACTCCGCCTTCCATGAGAATGCGCTCTGATTCCATCGTAGTTAATCTCTCATCCCACAAAACTACCTCTAATCCGGTCCTACGCTCGAGCATAGCCTGAAACTCCATCGTCTCCTGAGCACGCTCTCCAAGCGTATTATTCATGTTTTTCGGTAAACCAAGTACTATCTTCTCAATATGATATTCTTCGACCAATTCTTCTATCCTGGCCAGAGTCTGTCTCAGCTTCTTGTTCGACTTCCTTGTAATTGTTTCAATCCCCTGTGCTGTGATGCCTAAGGAATCACTGACAGCGACTCCGACCGTCTTTGTCCCGTAATCGAGACCCATCCAACGCTTATCCATCATCTCTTTAACTGTGTATCAATATAATTCTCAAAGAGAACCTCCAGAATCTCGTCTCTCTCCACCTTCATGATAAGGCTTCTCGCATTATTATGACTGGTGATATAAGTAGGATCACCGGACATAATATAGCCTACGATCTGATTCACAGGATTATAGCCTTTTTCAGTTAATGCTTCATACACATCTCGGATGATAGACTGTACGTCATACTCTTGTTCTTTAACCGGCTGAAAAAACTGTGTATTGTTATTCGACATAGTTACCTCCTTCACATATATACATACGAATACCATTTTACTATAATTGGAAATAAAATTCAATCTAAACTTTACCCAGCATCAGGCTTTCTCCTAAAAATTTTATAATCTTTGCTTCAATAATCTGATTTTGTCTTAAAGGAAGCGAAGATTCTTCTACAGGAAGGAGCACTCTGACATAATGAGGGGTATAACCCTGCATATATCTTCTGCCTTCAAAGTCAACTTCTTCCTCCAGCAGAACCTCTTCTTTTCTGCCAAGAAACCAGCTCTCATATTCCTTTTTATGCCGGACTGTCATCTCCAGGAGGACATTGGATCGCTCTGTCTTAAGGGATTCCGCTACGTGACCGGTCATACGCTCCGCCCTGGTTCCCTTGCGGACAGAATACTTGAAAATGTGCATCTCGTACAGATGAATCCTCTCCAGATAGGCCACGGTTGATGCAAATTCCTCCTCCGTCTCTCCGACAAAGCCGGCGATCACATCCGTTGTCAATGCCGGATGCTCATAATAAGTCCTGAGGATCTTCAGGGCCTGCTCATACTCTGCTGTGGTATACTTGCGGTTCATGCGTGCCAGAGTCTGGTCACATCCGCTCTGCAGAGAGAGATGAAAATGTGGGCATACCTTCGGATAGGAAGACAGCTTACTGACAAATGCATCGGTGATGATCCTCGGTTCCAGAGAACCCAGACGGATACGCTCTATGCCTTCCACCTCATGGATACGTCCGATGATCTCCAGGAGATCGATATTCCCCAGATCTCTGCCATAGGAGCTCAGATGAATGCCGGTGAGAACGACTTCCTTGAAGCCATGCTCCGACAGATCACGAACCTCTTTCAGGATATCCTCCGGCAGGCGGCTGCGGATACGTCCTCTGGTATAAGGAATGATACAGTAGGAACAGAATTGATTACAGCCATCCTGGATCTTCAGGTAAGCTCTGGTATGGCCACTGACATTGGTGACAAAGAGTGGTTCGTAATCCTGCTCATGGGTCAGATCGATCACTTCCTGCATCGGCTTCTGCTCCGCGTAGAAGCTACGCAGAATCTCTGCGATATCTTTCTTCTTATTATTACCGATCAGAATATCTGCCATGCCTTCCTCTGATAAGGCCTCTTCCTGCGCCTGTACATAGCAGCCTGCTGCAACGATCACGGCATCGGGATTCTTCTTTCTGGCTCTGTGAATCATCTGACGGCTCTTACGATCCGCCATATTCGTTACAGAGCAGGTATTGATAATATATACATCCGCTGCCTCCCTGAAGTCAACGATCTCATATCCGTCTTGCTCGAGAAGCTCTGTCATCGCATCGGTCTCGTATTGATTTACCTTACATCCCAGGGTGAGAAATGCTGCTCTTTTCTTCATATTTACTATCCTTTTTCTCTAACATCTGCTCTATCTTTCCCCCGCGGTCAGTATTGACTTTTATATCAAAAAAAGGTACTATTACATTAAGAAATATCATAAATCAGAAGGGGGATTATTCCAATGAAAACAGTAAAAGTTTCTTTAAATTCTATTGATAAAGTAAAATCTTTTGTAAACCTGATCAATCGTTTTAACGCTGAGTTTGATCTGGTTTCCGGTCGTTATGTTATCGATGCCAAGTCCATCATGGGTATCTTCAGCTTAGATATCTCCAAGCCGATTGACCTGAATATCCATAACGCTGAGAATCTCGATGAGATCATGGAACAGCTTACTCCTTATATCGTAGAAGAGTAATCTGCAGCTCCGTTCTCTATCCGGAATATTCTGTCCGAAAGAGTTTCATCCGTGCATTTTATCCGAAAGAAAAAGAATCAATTATCACATGATATGATTATGAATGAGGAAAGCATCATGCTTTCCTCATTTTATTTTATGGGCTATTCCATGTATCTTCTCTGTCTCTTCTCTACTGATACTGATGGATCTTGATCACTTCCTCTGTCTCGATCGCAGTCTTCATCAGCTCTTCGATACAATCATCCAGCTTACGCTCGGACTTTTTGATCACGTCAAGATGTGGCTTGGTTACCGGATGCTTGGCGACAAAGATCGTACAGCAATCCTCATAAGGTAATACGGAAGTCTCATAGGTGCCGATCTTCTCAGATATGGTGATGATCTCCTGCTTATCCAGACCGATACAAGGACGAAATACCGGCATCTCGCAGACTTCATTGGTCACATACAGGCTCTGCATGGTCTGGCTGGCTACCTGGCCGATGCTCTCACCGGTTACCAGTGCAAGACATTTGCCCTGTTTTGCAAAATGTTCCGCAATCTTCATCATATAACGACGCATAATAATGGTAAGCTCATCATGAGGACACTTCTCATAGATGGCCATCTGAATATCTGTAAAATTCACCACATGCAGCCGGATCGGACCGGTATATCTGGCAATCAGCTTAGCCAGATCAATCACCTTCTGCTTGGCTCTCTCGCTGGTATAAGGGGGTGCGTGGAAATAAGTCGCTTCCAGAGACACACCTCGTTTGGAGATCATATAGCCGGCAACCGGACTGTCGATTCCGCCGGACAGAAGAAGCATGGCTCTGCCGCCCGTACCGACCGGCATACCACCCGGACCCGGTATCTCATCGGAATAAATATAGACCTGATTACGAATCTCCACCGTAAGGGATACATCCGGATGGTGAACATCTACTCTGAGGTGCTCGAACTCATCCAGCAGCTTCTCTCCGATCAGGGCAGCCACTTCCATGGACTGCATCGGATAGTTCTTATCTCCTCTGCGGCAAAATACCTTAAAGGTGAAATGATAATCATCATAGCGCTCTCTCATATAGGTTTTGACAACCTGCTCGATATGGGCAAAATCCTTCTCTTCCTCGATCAGGATCGGACAGATGGATGCGATACCGAAGACACGGGAGAGTGCTTCGATCGCTTCATCATAATCAAACTCCTCCAGGGCCTCCGCAAAGATACGGCCGGACTCCTTACGGATATTAAATTCTGCGACCGGATCTAAGGCAAAATGCATCTGACGTACCAGAGCATCTTCGAAAAGATATCGGTTCTTCCCCTTTACTCCGATCTCAGCATATTTGATCAAAAATGCTTTGTAATCCATAGTTAACCTCTTTTCTTTCTCTATCAGGACTCATTCGCGAGTCCGGCGCCGGATTCCGGTCACCTGCACAAGACCACCGGCAGTTCCTTCCTATTCGTTCATGGTATAGCCGGCAGTTCCTTCCTACTCTTTCTTGGTATAGCCGGCATCAGCGTCTGGTATATTTACGAAGGGCCGGCAGTAACTCCTTCAGTGCTTCGATACAGCTATCTGCCTCCTCTACCGTATTATACAGAGAGAAGGAGAATCGAAGGGTTGATTCATAATATTCCTTCGTCAGCCCGATGCCCTTCAGTGTACCGCTGATCTCCGGCTTGTTGGAAGAACAGGCGGAACCGGCTGAGACATAGATGCCTTTCTCCTCCAGGGCATGTAAGAGAACTTCACTTCTCACACCTGGGAAAGAAATACTGGCGATATGGGGTGCCTGACCGGAATTATCCTTCACATTTTCTAATTCTGTCACGGCTCTTTCTATAAAATGATTCTTCACCGCGGCAATATGTTCCATCTTCTTCTTATGATCTGTGTAGATCAGTTCGCTTGCCTTACCCAGACCGGCGATCCCCGGAACATTTTCTGTGCCGGAGCGCATACCCTTCTGCTGGTTGCCGCCCCAGATGATGGGCTTGATCTTGACACCGGGTGCAATATAGATAAAACCGATGCCTTTCGGGCCATGAATCTTATGACCGCTGACAGAAAGCATATCGACCTTCCAACGCTTGGGGAAAAGCTTCAGCTTGCCGTAGGCCTGGATGCAGTCGGTGTGGAAGAGAATCTGCGGGTCGTACTCTTTGACGATCTTACCGATCTCAGCGATCGGTTCGATGGCTCCGATCTCATTATTCACGCACATGATGGACACCATCAGTGTGTCCGGGCGCAGTGCCTGACGCAGTGCCTCCAGATCAACGATACCATGCTCATCCACCGGCAGATAGGTCACTTCGAAGCCCTCTCCTTCCAGAAAGGCGAGCGGATTATAGACAGAGGCATGCTCAATCCGGGAACTGATGATGTGTCTTCGGATCCTGCGGCCGGCCAGAGCAGCACCGATCAGTGCCATGTTATTGGCCTCGGTACCACCCGATGTGAAATAGATATCCTTCGGATCCACCTTCAGACTCCTGGCAATCACTTCCTTACTATGCTTTACATATTGTTCTGCATGAAATCCCTTCATATGCATCGAGGAAGGATTACCATATTCGAGATCCATCACTTCTGACATGATCTCTCTCACCTCAGGAAATACCCTGGTCGTTGCACCATTATCAAAATATATCTCTGTCATACTGTCATAAACCTCCGGTAATAGAATCAAGACTCACTCGCGTCCGCATTTCAGACACCATTAGTTAATTACAATACCATAAATTCAGAACCTTGTAAAGCCTTATCCCCAAACGGCAGCCTTCCATGTCACATGGGATCCTGCGTAAAGGCAAAAGGAAGCTCTCAAAAAATATCGGCAGGATTCCATCAATCACATCGATGAAATCCTGCCGGTCAAGGGCGGGCTGTTGGCGACAGGCCCGCTTCCCGTATTATATGTTTTTATACCGGATAGGCAGCATTCTCAGTGTCTGCTTTCTCAGGATCGATCTTATTCTTCTGGGCTGCGCGGTATTTGAAGAAATCGGTTGCAACCTGTGGGAATAATGCATAGCTTAATACGTCCTCATCCTGCTCTTTCCACTGAGCCATCTCAGACTCCAGCTTATCAAGCTCATCCGGAATCAGGTCTGCAGGTCTGCAGGTGATCGGTTCTTCATCACCGAGGGCCTTCTTCTGAACCTCAGGATTAACAGGTTTTACTGTCTGACCATACTCACCCTTTAAGAGAGCCTTGGACTCCTTGGTAATCATCTTATATCTCTCACCCATGAGAACATTTAATACAGCCTGAGTACCAACGATCTGGGAAGATGGAGTAACCAGTGGTGGTTCACCAAAGTCCTTACGTACACGAGGAACCTCTGCAAGCACATCATAATACTTATCGGATGCACCCTGATCCTTTAACTGGGATACCAGGTTGGAAAGCATACCACCAGGTACCTGATACATGAGTGTCTTGATATTTACACCCATTACCTTAGGATTCAGAAGTCCGCTTGCCAGACACTCTTCCTGGATCGGACGGAAATAATCAGCGATCTCACCCAGAAGCTTCTGATCCAGACCGGTATCATGCTCTGTACCACGGAAGGTCTCAACCATAACCTCAGTAGCAGGCTGGCTGGTACCCATAGCAAATGGAGACATGGCAGTATCGATGATATCCACGCCGGCTTCCACAGCCTTTAAGTAGGTCATGCCACCGACACCGGAGGTATAGTGGGTATGAAGCTCGATCGGAAGGCTTGTTCCTTCTTTTAATGCCTTAACCAGTCTGGTTGCTTCATAAGGAACCAGAAGACCGGCCATATCCTTGATACAGATAGAATCTGCACCCATATCCTCGATACGCTTGGCAGTTTCTTTCCAGTAGTCCAGAGTATAAGCATCACCCAGAGTATAGGATAAGGCAACCTGTGCATGTGCCTTCTCCTTATTGGCAGCTGTTACCGCTGTCTGAAGGTTACGAAGATCATTCAGACAGTCAAAGATACGAATAATATCGATACCGTTTGCTACGGATTTCTGTACGAAATATTCTACTACATCATCTGCATAAGGACGATATCCCAGGATATTCTGTCCGCGGAATAACATCTGCAGCTTGGTATTTTTGAATCCGTCACGGAGCTTACGAAGTCTCTCCCACGGATCTTCCTTGAGGAAACGAAGAGATGCATCAAAAGTAGCACCGCCCCAGCACTCTACAGCATGGTAGCCTACTTTATCCATCTTATCTACGATCGGGAGCATCTGCTCCGTTGTCATTCTGGTGGCAATCAGGGACTGATGAGCATCACGCAGAACAGTTTCTACTATTTTAACTGGTTTTTTTACCATATCAGACATATTCTATATTCTCCCTTCTATTGTACTCCAAAGATTGCCATAAATGTACCGGCTGCAACCGCCGTACCGATAACTCCGGCTACGTTCGGTCCCATGGCATGCATTAAGAGGAAGTTGGAAGGATCTGCCTCTGAACCAACCTTCTGGGATACACGAGCAGCCATAGGTACAGCAGATACACCTGCGGAACCGATCAATGGATTTACCTTACCACCGGTAACCTTACACATGATCTTACCGAAGAGAACACCTGCAGCAGTACCTACTGCAAAGGCAACCAGACCTAAGATAACGATCTTGATAGTGCTGACATTCAGGAAGGCCTCCGCACTGGTCGTAGCACCTACGGAAGTACCAAGGATGATAACGACGATATACATTAAGGCATTGGATGCGGTATCGGTAAGCTGTTTTACCACACCACTCTCACGGAAGAGGTTACCAAGCATAAGCATACCTACCAGCGGAGCAGTGGTCGGAAGAACGAGACATACGATAATGGTTACAACGATAGGGAAGAGGATCTTCTCTGTCTTGGAGACCGGACGAAGCTGTTCCATCTTGATCTGACGTTCCTTCTCTGTGGTGAGGAGTTTCATGATCGGTGGCTGAATGATCGGAACCAGTGACATGTAGGAATAAGCTGCCACCGCGATCGGTCCCATCAGATCCGTCTGACCTAATTTACCGGCAAGGAAGATAGAGGTCGGACCATCGGCACCACCAATGATGGAGATCGCTGCTGCTGCCTTACCATTGAATCCCATGAGGATTGCCAGGAAATAAGCAGAATAGATACCAAACTGAGCAGCTGCTCCCAGAAGAAAGCTCTTAGGATTGGCGATCAGCGGACCAAAGTCTGTCATCGCTCCGACGCCCATGAAGATGAGGGAGGGGAGGATGGACCATTCATCCAGTAAATAAAAATAATGTAATAAACCGGTATCGGACATGATATCCGGATATAAGTTAACAAGCAGCATACCAAAAGAAATCGGAACCAGCAGAAGTGGCTCGTACTCTTTTACCACGGCCAGATATAAGAAGATCAGGGCAACAACGATCATGACGAAATTACCCGGTTTCAGGAATGCAAATCCGGTCTGCGCTGCAAGATTCGTTAATGTCTCTGCAACATAACTCATAGGGTTACCTCCATTTCAATCTCAAACCGAATTAATTCATGGTAACTAATACCTGAGCACCTTCTACTCCGTCACCTACAGATACTTCTACGCTTGCGATAGTACCGTCCTGTGGAACACAGATCTCATTCTCCATCTTCATGGCTTCAAGAACCACTGCAACGTCACCCTTGCTGACTGCCTGACCCGGTTTTACATTTACACCAACAATCTTACCTGGCATAGGAGCAACGATTTTCACTTCACCGGCTGCACCGCCTGCTGCCTTCTTAGGAGCTGCTTTCTTTGCAGGAGCAGGAGCTGCAGGAGCTGCTGCTACAGGAGCTGTGCCCATCTCATTTGCGCTGATTTCTTCTACCGCTACATCATATGCTACACCATTTACGGTAATTCTGTAATTTTTCATGATATATCCTCCTAATAAACTATCTGTCTTATCTTCTGGCTGTACGTTTTGCTCTACGGATGGAACGAACAACTAACTTATCTGTACTGTTGGATTCTCCGCCCTGGTATGCCATAATGGCTGCCATGATCACCGCAACAAGTGCTTCATCCTCTACCAGTTCCTCGTCGTCCTCTTCCTCGATGACCGGAGGAGCGTAAGGTACTCTGTCCGAAGCCACGGTCTGTTCCTGTTTCTTCTCGCCTTTTAACATTGCTTCAATCTTCGGCACATAAACAAACAGGGAAATGATAAGGGAGATAAAGATCAATACAACAAATACAGTACCCATACCCATCAGGGTGTTCATCAGGGCATTATAAAATAATTCCATATCCTCACCTCATTAAATTGCTGCGTGTTTCTTATCTACAAGCTCCTGCTTCTTGCCAAAAAGCATCTCGTAAGCTGCAATCAGTCTCTTACGAGTTGCATCCGGTGTGATAATATCATCTACATAGCCTCTCTTGGCAGCGGCGATCGCACTGCTCTGAAGCTCTTCATACTCTGCTGTCTTCTCACTGATCACACCAATCTGATCGGTACCGGCTGCGATCTCATCTGCGTAGATGATACGTACTGCCTGGGAAGGATCCATCATACCGATCGTAGCATCCGGCCATGCCAGTACGAAATCTGCACCGATAGCCTTGGAATTCATCACCAGTCCTGCAGTACCAAAGGCCTTACCTGCGATAAGATTGATCTTAGCTACTGTGCTGCCTGCCAGTTCTGCTGTAAACTGTGCCATGGCCTTGGCCAGCTTCTGCTCTTCCTCCACAGATGCTTTCATACCTTCTACATTTGTAATGGTAAGTAAAGGAATGGAAAATGCATCACAGAACTTAACAAATCTGCTTGCTTTTTCGAGACCGGCTGCTGTCAGCTCCGGCTCTGCATTGGCAATCGCACCGATGGTCTCTCCGCTGAGGCGAAGAAGTCCTGTCACCATCTCTTTGGCATAGTCTGCTTTGGTCTCCACAAAAAGATTAGCGTCAGCAATGGATGCAAGGATAAACTTGGCATCATATGCTGCATCATTCAGATCCATGATCACGCGGTTCAGATCGTCTGCAGATTCGATATAAGCATCATCTGCTTCATAATCAGAAGGAAGGAAGCCTACCAGAGTACGAATCTTCTGAAGCATCTCCTCCTCTGTCTCACAGACGAAATCCACATTACCAGCCACCTCAGCCTGGTAAGCTGCGCTTGCTGTATTCAGCTTGCTTTCAATATTTGCCTCGAGCGTATTCGGGCTGTTTACAAAAAGTGCACTGCCTTCTTTGGTCATAAGAGTAAAATCAGACATTGCTGTCATGACGGAGCTTCCACCGCCGCACATACCACTTACTGCAGTGATCTGAGGGATCTTGCCGGAGGCCTGTGCCTGTTTATAAAAGATCTGGCCAAATGCTGCCAGAGCATCATTGGCTTCCTGTAATCTAAGTCCTGCACAGTCGATCATACCAATGACCGGCGCACCTGTTTTCATCGCCATATCATATAATCTTGCGATCTTTCTGGCATGCATCTCACCGACGGAACCGCCTAACATGGATGCATCCTGGCTATATACATAGACCATACGGTCTGCAAGAGTACCATAGCCGGTAATAACGCCATCACCATCTACCTTTTTTGCTCCGAGATTATAGTCTGTGCTTCTAGCGGATACGAGAGCACCCAGTTCTACAAAGCTGTTCTCCTCCAGAAGAAATTCAATTCTCTCACGAGCACTCATCTTTGAACTACTCATATTCATTCCTCCATATTAAATAGAAATCAGGTTACTTTATCATCATTATTAACGAACACCTAGATAATAACAAAAAAATCTCAGTTAATCAATAGTTTTTCTGTTAGTTTTTTAACGTATTTTTCATTTTCTTTAGTGACATTTTAAGTATTTCTTAAAGAGATGTCATTTATTGTAAGTTTTTCATAAGATTTTTTTATGGATATATTCATTATTTTTATGATTTGACCTTTTTCTTATTATTTTCATTGAAAGTTCCCTCTGCTTTAATTTGTTATATATTTAACGTGATTTTGGCCCATTTGGGCTTGTCAAGTGTATTTTTTAACTCCTCTTTCTTCTATCAAAACAAATATTTACTATTAGTTTATTTCTTATGCTTTCTTTCATTTACAAGCTTATCTTCTTATATTTATAATCCCTTTCATCTTTCTTCCTGACAGGATATCTTCTCGTCGTCTTTCAATCAGCCCATTAGTATCGCTTTTTTCCGCATAAATAAAACGTAATTTATATTGCCTGCCTTAAAAATCGCTTTTTGGCTTCTCTCCTTTTTTACTTTCAGCAAAAAATAAGCAATGCTTTCCTAACGAAAGCATCGCTTATCATTTATAGAATAAATATTCTGTTCTATTACAAAAACACACATGGGACTTTTGTCAAATCACAGGGTATGATAGACAAACAAGGTCAGACCGATGGGCAAATGAAGTCAGACTGTCACAGAAATGGAGTTGCCGACCTCTTCTATGGCCTCTTCCATAAAATTCTGCTTCATCACTTCATCGATACCCGGCAGTTCCTCTATGGAGGACACTCCGAAACAGCGTAGAAACTCTTCCGTGGTTCCGAAGACGATCGGTCTGCCTATGGTATCCTTTCTGCCCAGTTCTCTGACCAGATTATATTCCATCAGCTTATTCACAGCAAAATCACACTTCACTCCACGTATGGCTTCGATCTCCTGCTTGGTTACAGGCTGTTTATATGCGATGATGGAGAGGGTCTCCAGCATGACATCGGTCAGAGACCGCTTCTTGGGCTGATTCACCAGCTTTCTGACATATTCATAGCTCTCAATCTTGGTACACAGCTGCCAGGAATCTTCCAGTTCGATCAGGGTAATTCCTCTGGTCTCTGTCTGATAATCCTGCTGCATGTCCAGAAGAAGCTGTCTCAGTTCTTCCGCCTCCATATCCATCACCTGGGCCAGACGGCTTAAGGGAACCGCCTCTCCCATGGTAAAAAGGATGGCCTCCAAGATACTCTTTCTCTTATTCTCTTCCTGCATATTGATCCTCCATCCTCTATAGGGCTTCCACATGGGTCAGATAAATCTCCGCAAAATTCTCCTCCTGACTCACGGTAATCTCTCCTTTTTTCATCAGCTCCAGCAGAGCAAGAAATGTAACAACAACATTCTCCCTGCTCGGTTGTATCTCCAGTAAGGTGCGAAAATTAATATGGGCCAGACCTCGAATCTGTCTGCGGATGTCTTCCATACGGTCTTCCACCTTATACTGCTCTTTCTCTATCTTACCAAACTTACTTCGAACCGGATCCTGTCGGTCTTTTTTCCGTCGCATCACCATACAGAAGATCTGATTCAATTTCTCTATGGACAGATCACCGACGATCTCCTGGGTATCGATGGGCTCGATATATGACTTCACTTCCTCCGGCACAGTTTCTTCCTTATAGAATACTTTATCGGCTTCTATGCTGCGGTCCTTCAGCTCCCCTGCAGCATATTTATACATCTTATACTCTACCAGTCTCTGTACCAGTTCATCTCTGGGATCTTCTTCTTCCTCCTCTTCCGCCTGGGGGAGAAGCATGCGGGACTTAATCCGCAGAAGAGTCGCTGCCATCACCAGAAACTCTCCCAGACTCTCCAGAGAATACACATCCTCCAGAGCATGAAGATATTCCATATACTGATCCGTGATCAGAGCGATGGGTATATCATAGATACTCACTTTATTTTTTTCTATCAAATGTAAAAGAAGGTCCAGTGGGCCTTCGAATATATCAATCTTAATATCAATTTTCATAGGATTGCCTTCATGTACTGCCATGCGACGCAAGTCGTATGGTCTGTTTATAAGGGCAAAGCAGTGTATGCTTCGCCCTTATGGAGTCTTTACGATTATATAATGTTTTGGTCAGAATAGCAATGCTATCCTTTTTTATTTCTCATCTGACATGGCATCAATCTTCTGATATCTGGCAATAATCCGATCTTCTTTGGTCTTATACTCCGGAGAAAATGGATCGTCACCGGCAGGAACAGCTGTATCCGGCAGCTTGGTTTCTTCCAATGGTTCCTCCTCCAGATCCACCTTATAGATGATTGCTCCCAGAGCCGGGATGTGGATACTGATCTGATACTTCCACCATTTATAATTCTTCTTCTCCGTGTAAATATCTTCCACTACATCATCAAAATAACCGCCATGCTCCTTCCGCTCTCCGGAGAGAACCTCGTGAAGGATGGCTCTGTGGTCATATCCGAACTGGAAGCCAAAATACTCATTATCACTCATATTCAGAACGATGATAAATCGGCTGTCTCCTTTGTATCTCTCATAGACATAGACTCTCTCTTCTACAGCATCCACTTCCAGCCAACGGAAGTTCGCCATATTATAATCTCCGTCATAGAAGGCAGGCTCTGAGATGTAGAGCTGATTTAATTGACGGATAAATTCATGGAAGGCCTTATGCTTAGGATAATCCAACAGCATCCAGTCACATTCCTTATTCTCATCCCACTCGCGGAACATACCCAATTCATTGCCCATGAAATTCAGCTTCTTGCCGGGATGGGTATACATGTAGACATACAAGGTCTTGGCCTGCTGGAACTTGAGATCATATTCCCCCCACATCTTCTGCAGGATCGTAGCCTTGCCATGCACTACTTCATCATGAGAAAACGGAAGCAGATAATGCTCATTATAGAAATACATCATGGAGAAGGATAACTTATGATAGTGGAACTTACGATCATAAGGATGGATCTTAAAGAAATCCAGTGTGTCATTCATCCAGCCCATATCCCACTTATAATCAAAGCCCAGTCCGTCATACTCCACCGGTGCGGTAACCTTGGGGAAATTCGTAGAATCCTCTGCGATCAGCATCGCGGTAGGATGGCGCTTCTGCAAACCCTGATTCATCCTCTTAATGAAATGAAGTGCGCCTTCATTTACTCCTTTCGAGGAATTGCCCTGCCAATAGATTGCATTACTAATGGCATCCATACGAATTCCGTCAAAATGGAATCTGGTCAGCCAGAAATCTGCCGCGGACTGAAGTAAGCTGCAGACGTCTCCGCGATAATAATTAAAATTACAGGTACCCCATTCACTATAGCCGATCTCCGGCTCCGGATATTCATAAAGGGGCGTACCATCAAATCGTATGAGGGAGAAATCATTCATAACAAAATGAACCGGAACAAAGTCCATGATCACACCGATTCCTGCCTGATGGAAGAGATCCACCATGCGCATGAGTTCTGCTGCCTCTCCATAACGGGAGGTCGGGCAGAAATATCCGCTCACCTGATAGCCCCAGGAGCAATCTGCCGGATGTTCGGACAATGGCAGAAACTCTACATGGGTATATCCCATCTCTTTCAGGTAAGGAATGATATGTTCTGCTAATTCATCATAATGATACCAACCGTTCTCATCCTCCTCATTCCTCTTCCAGGAGCCTGCATGAAGTTCATAGATATTCACCGGAGAATCATAATTCTTACTGCGTGTCTTCATCCAGTCAGCATCTGCGAATTCATAGGAATCCATATCTACGATCCTGGTTGCCGTAAGAGGACGCAGTTCCGATCCGTTACCATAAGGATCAAAACGATCCACAATTCCTCCATCCTTCTGATAGATTCGATATTTGTAGATGTCTCCCACCTTGGTATCCGCAGTGACAATACTGAATATGCCGGATAACTCCTGCTGCTTCATCTCGTGTTCGGAGCCATCCCATTGATTAAAATCGCCCACCAGCTCTATCTTCTCAGCATTCGGTGCATACACACGAAAGACGATACCGTCTTTCTCTATATGTGCTCCAAAATAATCATAGGCATCGAATGCGTCTCCCACATAAAAGTCATGTATAACCATCTGTAATCCCCTCTCAGTTTCGTCAAAAGTATAGATAATCCTGAATTTATTTTATACAATTTTGTTAATTTTATCAAGAATGAATATAATAAAAAGGGCTTCCTTTCGGAAACCCTTCATCTTCATGATGTATGTATCACTGTCAGAGTATTCTAAACTCTATTTCGCTAAAATCTATTTCGCATAATCAACAGCTCTGGACTCACGGATCACATTTACCTTAATCTGACCCGGATAATCAAGCTCGCTCTCAATCTGTTTTGAAATATTTCTTGCTAAAAGAATCATATCGGAATCGCTAATCTGCTCAGGAACTACTGCTACTCGAATTTCTCTACCTGCCTGAATAGCAAAAGTCTTATCAACTCCCTTGAAGGCGTTAGCAATATCTTCTAACTGTTTTAATCTCGTGGTGTAGGTTTCTAAGGTCTCACGTCTGGCACCTGGTCTTGCAGCGGAAATAGTGTCTGCGGCCTGAACGATACAGGCAATCAGACTGGTTGGTTCTACATCACCGTGATGAGATTCAACAGCGTTAATTACAATCTGAGATTCTTTATATCTCTTACATAAATCAACACCTATTGATATATGAGAGCCTTCCATCTCATGATCGACAGACTTGCCGATATCATGTAACAGACCTGCTCTTTTTGCCAAACGAACATCCTCACCAATCTCTCCTGCGAGAAGACCGGATAAGTGTGCTACTTCGATCGAATGCTTTAAGGCATTCTGTCCGTAGCTGGTACGATATTTCATCTTACCAAGAAGTCGAACTAATTCAGGGCGAATACCGTGTACACCAACCTCAAGGAGTGCTGCCTCACCTTCTTCTCTCATCGTCTGTTCTACTTCATTCTGTGCTTTTTCTACCATCTCTTCGATTCTGGCCGGATGAATTCTTCCATCAACGATCAGCTTCTCAAGTGCAATTCTGGCTACTTCACGTCTCACAGGATCAAAGCTTGATAATATAACCGCTTCCGGTGTGTCATCAATGATCAGATCAACACCTGTCAAGGTCTCAAGAGTACGGATATTACGGCCCTCACGTCCGATAATACGACCCTTCATCTCATCATTCGGTAACTGAACTAAAGAAATTGTTGTCTCAGCCACATGGTCAGCTGCACATTTCTGTATCGCTGTAACCACATAATCTTTGGCTTTCTTGGCTGCTTCTTCCCTGGCTCTGGTATCCATCTCCTTCACCATAACAGCCATCTCACGCTTCACTTCGTCTTCAACAGTTTTCAAAAGATATTCTTTTGCTTGTTCAGAGGTTAATCCGGAAATCCTCTCCAGTTCCTGCAGTCTCTTCGCATGGAGTTCATCCACTTTCGCTTTCTGACGATCCAATGCAGATTCTTTATGGGACAGTGATTGTTCTTTCTTCTCGAGACTCTCCAATTTACGATCGATCTGTTCCTCCTTATTCAGAACACGCTTCTCGTAACGCTGGAGTTCTGCTCTGCGTTCCTTATTCTCCTTGTCGAACTCGTTCTTGGCCTTGATGGTCTCTTCCTTCGCTTCCAATAATGCCTCACGCTTCTTGGATTCCGCTGTCTTAAGAGCTTCATCGATGATCTCTCTTGCTTTATCTTCCGCACTACCAACCTTGGCTTCTGATACCTTCTTATGATAAGAAAGGGTAACAACAGAGGAGATCGCAGCAGCAATCACGATTGCAACAAGTACGATAAGTACAACAATCATACCGCTCATATCTACAGGAGCACCTCCTTATAAAGTTTCATCATACAAAAAGTACAACACTTTGATTTTAATCTTTTTTCTTATAAAAGTCAAGTGACTGCTCCCTTATTTCTTCTACAATCTCCTTAATCCTGCTGATTCTGTAACCCTTGCGTCCAAAATGCATGCAGATCTTCTGCTCTGCCTGATAATCAAGCTCCGGAAATCTTCCGGCATATTTCTCCACCAGGGGCCGGATCTCCTCCAGCGGTTGCTCTCCTTCTTCCTCCAAAACCATGTCTGTGATGGTCCCTGAAACTCCTTTATGTAACAGAGCCTCCCGCATCTGGCGATGACTCTTCCGTCCTTTATGAAAATAAATATAATCCCTGGCATAGGCTTCGTCATCAATATATCCATGCTCCGTAACGAAGGCCATAGCCGCCGCGATCGAGCGTTCATCATGATGGGATGCCTGAAGCTTAGTCAATAATTCTGATTCCGTAAGGTCCTTTTTGGCAAGAAGTCCAAGGGCGCGCTTCTTCGCCCTTGGAACTGCGTACTCTTCATGAAGCTGTCGGACAAGCTCCTCCGATAGGATCATCCCATCCTTCAGACCATGCTTACGGATCTCTCCCGGATAGAGGTAAAAGCCATCCTCCTCCTGCGGATCAAGATAGATCTTCTTGCTATCAATTGTTCTTAATCGAATCTGATACTCTCTCATCTGCCTGCCGCTGCCTTATTCCTCCTCGGAAGGATAAACTGCTTCGCCCTCTGCTTCAAGGGCTGCGGCCTGAGCTGCAGTATATTCATCTGCCGGCAGATTATAAAACTCTCTTACCTTCTTCTCGACCTCAGCCATCACTGCCGGATGCTCCCTCAGGTAAAGCTTGGCATTCTCACGACCCTGACCGATCTTATCGCCATTGTAGGAATACCAGGCACCGCTCTTCTTCACGGCATCCACCTTCACACCCAGATCGATCAGATCGCCCTCACGGGAGATACCCTGACCGAACATGATATCAAACTCTGCCTCACGGAAAGGAGGAGCCACCTTATTCTTCACAATCTTAACACGGGTATGATTACCGATCACTTCACCACCCTGCTTGATGGCTTCCACTCTGCGGACATCCATACGAACAGAGGAATAGAACTTCAGGGCACGGCCTCCTGTCGTCGTCTCCGGATTACCGAACATGATACCCACCTTCTCACGAAGCTGGTTAATAAATACAACAACACAATTCGACTTATCGATCACACCGGTAAGCTTCCTCATCGCCTTAGACATAAGGCGGGCATGCAGACCAACCTGAAGATCATCCATATCTCCGTCAATCTCTGCCTTAGGAACCAGTGCAGCGACAGAGTCGATGACCACGATATCCAGTGCTCCGGAACGAATCATCGTCTCAGCGATCTCCAGGGCCTGCTCGCCGTGATCCGGCTGAGAGATATACAGATTATCGATATCCACACCAATCTTCTTGGCATACTGAGGATCCAGAGCATGCTCCGCATCGATAAATCCGGCGATACCGTCCCTCTTCTGTGCCTCTGCGATCATATGCAGGGCAACGGTTGTCTTACCACTGGACTCCGGTCCGTAGATCTCGATGATACGTCCGCGGGGAACACCGCCGACTCCCAGGGCGACATCCAGGCTGATGGATCCGGTCGGAATGGCCGAAACAGCCATATTGGCATTCGGATCTCCCAGCTTCATAATCGAACCCTTACCGAAATTCTTCTCTATGGTGGAAACTGCATTATTCAATGCTGCAAGTTTATCTTCTCTGATATTATGTGCCATACTACGATATCCTTTCTCTTATTAAAATGAATCCCTGTATCGATATAAGCTCCAACTATCGTTAACAGGGCAATGCTTATCAAACAACTCCGTCGTAAATCACAGGTCACAGGCAAACCGCGAGGGAAGGAAGTGGCCTCTTTTTGTGTTACTCTGTAATGCATTATATCACAAGCAGAAAATAAAAACAAGTGTTCTCGAAAATTTGTTCGTATTTATTCATGATTTCACTGTAAAAGAGCCACATGGCTGCGGCTCCTTTTATTTTACATATATTTACATTTTATGGCAAGCATATTTTTTAACGATTATCGATCTTCTCCGGATACATATCATGCTGGGTCAGACGGTCAAATGCCACCTTCTCCCAGACACTTCCGGGACGCCCGTAATTGGTATAAGGATCGATGGAGATTCCTCCTCTCGGAGTAAACTTCCCCCAAACCTCGATATATTTCGGATCCATCAGCTGAATCAGATCCTTCATAATAATATTCACACAATCCTCATGAAAATCACCGTGATTGCGGAAGCTGAAGAGATAGAGCTTCAGCGATTTACTCTCCACCATCTTCACATCCGGTACATAAGAGATGTAGATGGTCGCAAAATCCGGCTGACCGGTCATAGGACACAGACTGGTGAACTCCGGACAGTTAAACTTCACAAAATAATCGTGATCCTGATGCTTATTCACAAAGGTCTCCAGCATCTCCGGTGCGTAATCCGTCGGATAGACTGTCTTCTGATTACCCAGAAGAGATACTCCTGCCAATTCTTCCTCTTTTCTCATAAATAGCCTCATCTTCCCTGCATACTGCTATGCATCATACTGTCTGCTTCTCATTCCTCGATGGCTTTCTCATCCTGCAGACTCAGGACATGTTTATTCTCATATCTGGTAAAATAATAGATCAGATCAAAGCAGGTCTGCTCCTCTCCCTTCTCCACCAGAACCCAGTTTTCATCCCGGTCCAGATCCGGCATGTAGGTATCTGCCTGATAGGCATAGTCCAATCTGGTCACATAAGCATTCTTACAATAGGGAAGCATCATCTTATAGATCGTGCCGCCTCCGATGATAAAAATATCATCCTCATCATAGGCAGACAGACATTCCTTTAATTCTTCCATATTATGTACGATCAGGGCACCATGTCCGTCGTAATCTTCCTGTCGGGTCAGAACGATATTGGTCCTCTTGGGAAGGGGCATGCCCCCCGGAAAGCTCTCCAGGGTTTTTCTTCCCATGACGATGACATGTCCCATGGTCATCTCCCGGAACATCTTCATATCTGCCGGAATCCTGACCAGCAATTCCTGTTCTTTACCGATCGCCCAGTTTTTATCCGCTGCAACAATTAAATTCATAGAAACCTCCACACAAAAATTCACCACATGAAATGTCTGTAAATTTTTATATCTGTATATTTTATCTGCACATTTTCTGTCTGTACATGTTCTGTCTGATTCCGGCAGTCTCAGACCGCTACCGGTATATTCTTGATCTGAGGACCTGTCACATAATCCTCGATGGTAAAATCATCCACGGTAAAATCATAAAAATTCTTCACATTCGGATTCAGAGTCACCTTGGGGGCCGGATAGGTCGGCCTGGAGATCAATTCCTCAACCAGTGGGATATGTCGGTCGTAGATATGAGCATCTGCGATCACATGAACCAGCTCTCCGGCTTCAAATCCTGTCACCTGAGCGATCATCATAAGCAGGGCCGCATACTGTACCACATTCCAGTTATTGGCCATGAGAGTATCCTGGGAACGTTGGTTGAGAATAGCATTCAGCTTATTACCTGTCACATTAAATGTCATGCTGTAGGCGCAGGGATAGAGATTCATCTCATGCAGATCCTCATGAACATAAATATTGGTCATGATCCGGCGGCTGTAGGGATTATGTGTGAGATCATAGAGAACTCTGTCCACCTGATCCATCTCTCCCTCTTTATATTTGTGCTTTACGCCCAGCTGATATCCGTAAGCCTTACCGATCGATCCATCCTCATCGGCCCACTCATCCCAGATATGGCTGTTAAGATCATGTACATTATTGGACTTCTTCTGCCAGATCCATAAGACCTCGTCGATGGCCGAGCGGATGTAGGTCTTACGCAGCGTGATCGCCGGAAACTCCCTGGACAGATCATAACGGTTGACGATACCGAAACGCTTTAAAGTATAGGCATAGCTGCCATCTGCCCATTTGGGACGGACCTTCTCTCCCTCTGTACTGTAGCCATGATCGATAATATCCCGGCACATCTTTATAAATAATTCATCTGCATAACTCATATCTTACCTCTTTTCTATCTATATGACACTGTGTGTGATTGTTATGATAAATCCATTGCTTTTCCTTGTAAAAAGTATTAAAATAAGAACAATAAATCATGTTCTGTAACAGACATACTACAGAGCATATTACAAGAAAGGAAGATTATTATGAAAAAGCATACCAATATCCTTGTAATTCTCATGGCAGTGATCGGTTTGATCTGTACCGCGATCTGTGTATGTTTCTTATTCAGAGACCGCATCAAAGAGACTGCTCTCTTCCGTAAGTTCTTCGGGGAAGAAGATGATCTGGACATGGATTTCTTCGACGATGATTTCCTGGATGACGAAGAAGACATCACTCCGGAGAAGGCTGTCGAGGAAGCACCGGTGGAAGAGACAGAAGAGGAAGCAGAAGAGGTGCAGGTGCCTAAGGCACGTCGTGGCTACATCCCGTTAAGATTCCCATCCAATCAGAGTGCTTAATGATTCGGTCACAGCTATCTTAACACAATCTGAAGAATAACTCAATCTGAGGAATTAATAAAGAAAAGGAGCATATCCCAGCAGTGTGATATGCTCCCATTTTTTTCTCTTTTTATCGATCCGGCTATCTTATCTGGCCTGCTTCAGCAGTTCCTTCAATTCCTCGATATCATAGGTATAGTGGGAATTACAGAAATGACAGTTCACCTCGATCGGTTCGCCGTCGGCGATAATGTCCTCCAGTTCCTTTCTTCCGATACTGACAACCGCTCTGGCCACATAATCCTTGGAACAATTACAATAGAATCTGGTCGGCATCTTATCCTCGATCACATAGCCGAAGCCCTCAAAAAGCTGCTCCATCATCTTCTCCGGTGTCTCCCCGGCATCAAGATGAGAAGTGATCGAAGCGTATTCCTTTAATCTCTCCTCCAGAGCCGTGATCACATGATCCTGGGCATATGGCATCATCTGGATGATAAAACCACCGGCCTGGCGTACGGTATTCTCCTTATTCATGAGAACACCCAGAGCGACGGAGGTAGGAATCTGTTCGGAGGAGGCGAAATAATAGGTCAGATCTTCCGCGATCTCACCGGATACCAGATGAGTCTGTCCGGAATAAGGCTCCTTCAGGCCCAGATCCTTGATCACCGTGAGTACACCAAGATCGAGGGCTTTGCCCACATCAAGCTTACCTTTGGCGCTCGGTGGCAGCATGACATCCTTATTAAATGCATACCCCTTAACATTTGCTTTGGCATCCGCCGTGACGATCAGTCCCTGGATCGGACCGCTGCAGTTAATCTGAAGAGTGATGACATCCGTATCATTCTTACACATAGCTCCCATCATGGCACCAGCTGTCAGCAGACGTCCCAGGGCTGCCGTTGCCACCGGACTGCTATCGTGATGCTGTCTGGCTGTCTCCACCAGATTGGTCGTCACCGCTGCAAAGAAACGAACCTGATTATCACAGGCCATTCCTCGAATAATATAATCTTCCATGTTTAAACTCCTTTTCCCTGTTCTCTGACGACAAAAACAATCCGCTCGCTCTCATCCGTCGCAGGCTTCTTCGTATAATCATCGTAGGCTGCAAGATATACCAGCCCACTCTCAGCGATCAGCTTCTTCATCTCCTCAAGGCTATATCCTCTCTGGACATGCTGCTCCTGATACTTACGGAAGATGTCCCCTTCTTCCTGAACGAAGACGCTCAGGTCGATATAGTTCAGATGCTCTTCCTCATCGTACTCATTATACCAGATGAAGCTGACATCCTCTCTGTCCTCCGCGATCACCCTCTCTCCGATGATATCACGATATTTATGCTCTGTATTGAAATCAAAGAGAAAGATACCTTCCGGATCCAGATAATTATTGACCAGCCGAAAAACCTCGATCAGGTCCTCCGGCTCCGTAATGTAGTTCACACTGTCACAAATGGAAACCACTGCTCTGACCGTACCATATAATTCAAACTCTCTCATATCCTGCAGCAGATAAAGGAGAGAATACGGAAGCTCTCTGGCATGCTCCATGGCAATCTGCAGCATATCCACAGAGGAATCCACACCAATCATATCATAGCCTGCACGGGCCAGACGCTCCATCATCTTACCGGTACCACAGCCCAGCTCCAGTGCCAGTCCATCTGTAATACCATGAAGAGCCAGCTCATTCTGAAGAAAGGCGCACCAGTCATCATAGGGTACATCGTCCATCAATTCATCATATACTCCGGCAAAACTCTCATAAGCTGACATAAGATACTCCTTCCTGCTGTCATGTCATCCATACATACTCCGATTCTACTGTCATGTCATCCATACATGCTCTGATCCCTGCTGTCAAGTCATCCGTACATGCTCTGATCTCTGCTGTCATCTATACATGCTCCCGGTCCTGCCGGCTTCACACTTCCATGTCCCGGAAGCGCATAAGGGCAAAGGAATAGATCTTGGCATGGGTGACCTTTTCATGCATCATCTGTTCAAGGGCTATCTTATAATATAGCATCTGTGCTTTATATTGGTCAAGCTTCTGCTCTTCTCCTTCCCGAATCTTGTCCGTCTTATAATCCAGGAGCCACCAGCCGTCCTCATCTCTTCCGCAGAGATCGATGATACCCTGAATGACGACGATATCTCCTCCGTATGGATCCTGATCCGCTCCGTCTCCATAGATAAAGGAGGCCGGAAGTCCAATCGTAAAAGGATACTCCTTAAAGAGCTGTCCCTTCTTATCCATCTCGATCACTCTGCTGCCCTCCGGGCTGAAAAGGAAGGCCTCCACTCCGCGATAGATTTTTTTACGCATGGGGACAGAGATCTCCATATCGGGTATGGTCTCCCAGAGCAGGCTAAGCTGGTCATAGAGACTCTTCTTATCCTTTATCAACGCAAATGGCAGCAATTCCATCACCTTATGAACCATGGTACCGTACATGGTGGGACTGATCTCTTCCTGCTCTTCCCTGAGAAAGGCCGGAAGAAGCGCTTCTTCCTCGGCGGCTGTCTCTGCATTTTCTTCCTTCTGCAATGGATCGGATTGCTCCTCTTTCTGTATCGCCTGGGGACAAGGGGCCGCAACCATCCTCTGATCCATGGTCTGCCCATCCTCCTCATGCTCCAGCTGCCATAGCTTCTTCAGTTCGGAGACAGAGAACTTCCTCTGACAGCTTACGGAGGCCTCATAAGGATAGCTTCTGGCGTAGGCGCGTCGGACCATGCTCGTATCGACTCCCTCTGTCAGTCGGACAAGCTCCTCCAGAGAGCGGGACTGTCGACCGATCATTTCCTCCTGCATACACTGGATCATCTCATGATAATGATAGATCCGGCAATTCTGCCAGGTCTGTTCATAAAGCACAGGAAGCAGCCAGTCCAGGTAACAGCTGGCCTGAGTGGCACTCATGGTCGGGCCGACCTCCTCGACCTCCTCCATCTTCTTCTCCTTAACCACTCCGGTCAGAACCAGCTTCTTCTGTGCACGGGTCATGGCCACATAAAGGATGCGCAGCTCCTCCTCCAGAGACTCCTGCTGTAATTGATCCCGGATGGCCTTCTTCATGATGGAAGGACTGCTGCTACGCTCCTGCAGATCACAGATCTCCAGACCGATTCCGATCCGGGGATGAAGCAGAAGCTTCTCTCTCAGATCCATCTGATTGAATCGCTTTGACAGATTACTGATAAAAACTACCGGGTATTCCAGACCCTTGCTCTTATGGATGGTCATGATCCTGACGGCATCTTCCATACTGTCCTGGACCGATCCGCCTCCCGGCTCCAGCTCATAGCTGCGAAGCTGCTCCATGTGCCGGATAAAATAAAACAAGCCCTTATATATGGTCTTCTCATAATCCTCTGCATAATGCAGAAGCATCATCAGATTCTCTCTCCGTTTCTCTCCCTGCGGCATGGACAGAACTTCTTCATAGAAGCCTGTCTTCTGATAGATCTCCCAGATCAGCTCATGCAGCAGCATCTCCTGTCGCTTGCTGCGAAAGTCCTGTAACTGAGCCAAAAAACGTCGGATCTTCTCACGCAGGACAGCATTCCTGCCCTCCCGCAGATAGAGACCCATCAGTTCATAGAGGGAATCATGCTTGCGCATGGAAGCATCCACCAGGATCTTAAGCTCTGCCAGATCCTGTGAGCAGAAGCCGCCGATTCCTGACAGCATAACCGAAGCCATGGGGATATCCTGATAAATATTATCAATTACAGTAAGATAGTTGAGCATGACACGGATCTCTCTGGTCTGGAAATATCCGACCTGACTCTCACAGAGAACCGGGATGTGGATGGATTCCAGATATTCCGCAAGCAGCTGGCCTGTGCTCTTGACCGAACGGAGCAGGATCACCATATCCTCATAGCCATAGCCTTCCTGATGCAGACTCTGAATCTTCTCTCCAATCATGACTGCCTCTGCCAGAGTCTGATCCAGATCCTCTCCCAGGGCTTCCGCCTCATCATCCTTGATCAGAAGAAGGGTCTCCTGCGTGCTATGGAAATCATAGAGCGGTCCGCCTTCTCCTGCTCTCAGCCTTACCTGCTCATCATAATCGATGCCGCCAAAATCCCTGCTCATCCATCGCTGAAAAAAGAGATTGCAGAATGCAAGGACGTCCGGCGAGCTGCGGAAGTTATCTCTCAGCTCGATCTTCAGGCCCTCGCCCTGCTCATAACGATGATATCTGTCCAGAAAGAGATCCGGCCTGGCCTGGCGGAAACGATAGATACTCTGCTTGACATCTCCGACGACAAAGAGCTTGCTGTCACCGGCATCCATCAGGACATTGATCAGGGTCTCCTGCACCATATTGGTATCCTGATATTCATCCACGAAGATATAAGGATATGCCGCCGCGATCTCCCCGGCGATCCGGGAAGGGACCGCCCGGCCATCCTCCTCGTAATGATCCACCAGAATCTTCAGCGTCAGATGCTCCAGATCGTCAAAATCATAGAGATTCTTTGCACATTTTCCGGCAAAGTAGAGCTTCTCGTACTCTGTCACCAGAGACAAGCATTCTCTGAAATAAGGATATAACTGTCTTAATTCGATCCGGACCGCTGACATGCTCTTGGTAAAATAGCCGGACTGCAGCTCCTTGACCGTCTCCCGGACCTTCATATCAACCGCCTTGACCGAATCAAAAGGAAGCCATTCCTTCAGCTTGCCTCGCTTCTGAGGATAGGAAGGAAAGCTGATCTCGTGAAGCAGCTCATAGAGTTCATCAAAATGCTCTGCCTCCGCCAGCCTGGCCACCATCTCCTGCTCCCAGCTGATATATTTCCATACCTTCTCCGGCTCCCTGTCCTCCCCAAAGGAATGCAGGGCCCGGTCCAGAAGAGGAAGCAGTTCTCCAAGCTTCCCCCTGGCATGCTGCATGGTGAGCTGCAGGATGGAGCTGTCCTCCCCATCCTCGTGGTTCAGCATGGCCTGATAGTCCCGGTCAAGCCGGGCAAACCATCCCTCTGCATCAGGGAATCCTCTGGAAAATGTATAGAGATTGCTGATCATAGCTTCGATCGCCGTATCGTCTCTGCCGGGAGCATATGCCTCCACAAAATGTAAGAAGGATTCCTCTCCCTCCTGGTACCTGTGCTCCAGAAGCTGATCCATGGCCTCCTTCTTCAGCAGCTTCAGCTCTCCCTCCTCACCGATACGGAAGGCGGGATCCAGTCCGATCTCATTAAAATACCTGCGCAGAAGCTTATTACAGAAGCTGTGGACCGTGGAGATGTCCGCATGCTTTACGACACGGACCTGCTGACGAAGTCTGTCATTCTCCGGATGACCAAGCAGACGCTCCTCCAGCTCTTTTACGATACGCTCCTTCATCTCTCTGGCCGCAGCATTGGTAAAGGTCAATACCAGCAGCTGATCCGCAGAGACCGGATGCTCCTTATCCTCGATCAATTCACTGATCCGGCTGACAAGCACTCTGGTCTTACCGGCTCCGGCTCCGGCAGATACCAGGATATCACTTCCCCGGCTATAGATCGCCTGCTCCTGTTCTCTTGTATATTCCATCCTAGTCCACCTCCTCCCTGATCTTCTTCAGCAGCTCTTCCTGAGGTAACTTATCTAAGGAACGATAGCCATGACCGGCATGACCGGCTTCAAATCCGCACACGGACAGATAAGGACAATATTGACATGCCGTCGCATCTCCGTATTTATAAGGTCTGGCTTCGATCTCACCGGAATAGATTCTCTCTCCGATCTGCTTCATGGTCTGTCTGGCATATTCTCCTACCATGTGAAAATCCGCCGTCTCCATCACAGCGGAGCCCTTCCTCGGACTGCCGTCCTTATTGATCCTCAGAGAAAATGACTCCATACTGTCGCCGTCACGCTGCTCCAGACAGGACAGAATCTGCGGGTCACTATTGGCGCAGCCGGACATACGGAAGACATTCATCTTCTTATCCCCCGTCGCATCCTCCGCCTTCTGCATAGGATCCTGTATATGATAGTAAAAGATTGCTGCCGGCTCCACGACCTTATCACTCCGGCGACGATAGATCTCCAGCGCCGCATTGAGATAAAGGATCAGCTGCAGCTGCAATCCATAATATAATTCATTAAAATCAAACTTCTTCGTGCCGGATTTATAATCGATCACCTTAAGATAGAGGCAATCTCCCTCCTCGCACAGATCCACGCGATCGATCACCCCCTGAAAGGCGATCCGGTGTCCGTCTGACAGGGAGATTCCCGCTGTCTGCGGGGAATCCTCCGGACCGAAATGCATCTCGAACTGATCCGGTTCAAAGGAGCTCTTGCGCAGATGATACCGCAGGACCTCCACGGTCCTCTTCAATATCCTGTGAACCATCTCTTTCCGGTAGGCATTTCTGGCCGTGCTGCTCATCACATCTCTGACCCCATCATCCATGACGGCATCTACGGACTCCGCCAGCAGTCTCTCCTGCAGCTCCTGCGGGATATCCTTCCAGCCATATCCTTCCTCCCGGACATGATTGGAAAAATACTTCAAGGCAGCATGGAAGAGATTACCCAGATCTACCGGCATGAGCTTATACTCCTGCCACTCCTCCAGTCGCAGACCATAGTCGCAGAAATACTGATAAGGACAGGAGGCATATTTCTCCAGCCTTGTCACACTGCCCAGAAGCTCCTTACCGTACAGCTCCTCCACGATCTCCTCCGGCAGAGGCATCCAGCTGATCTCGGCCACCATCTGCTGCCAGATCCTCTCCAGCTCCTCCGGATGCTCCTCCTGCCAGTAAGCCAGAAGCGCCGTGAAGGTCGCATCTCCGCTCTCTCTTCCCTCGTACCAGCTGCGCATCCTGGCGATCAGATACTCTCTGCTATCCTTCTCTGTAAAATGATATCGCACCATATCCTCCGGATAAGAGATCTGCTTCAGGGCCGGATACATCTTACGGAAGCTCTGAAAGAGGACGGACGGTCTTCCGGCACTGCCATCCGCCCGCATGGAGCTGTAGGACAGCCAGAGCTGATCCGACGGTTTGCTGAAAGCCAGATACATGTAGAATTCATCCTCCAGCACACGCTCGGTCAGATTCAGAGACAGGGTGATTCCATGCTCCTCCAGGATCCTTTTCTCCTCGTCGCAGAGAAGGCCCCGATCCTCGGGAACCGGTGGAATATCTCCATCATTCATGCCCACGAAGAAGAGTACCTTGATCTGTGGCAATCTGCTTCGCTTCAGATCACCCAGGATAACCTGATCCATGGCGATCGGAGGACTATTTAAGGCCAGAGTCTCCAGACCGGCATCCATGAGGGCGGACAGATCCTTCTCCTCCATGGTCTCCTGCCCGAAGATCCCGACGATCTTATCCATTAATTCCAGCAGTTCTTTAAAAAAGAGCTGATAATTCCTCTCCTTGACATATTCCGCTGCTTCATGGGCAAGCTCTGCCCTCTTCTTCAGCTTCTCCGGAACATGCAGGGACCGCAGTGTCTCATAGAGGACCGTCATCTTCTGCTTTACACTGGCTTCCTTATCCCCCATGGCCCGGGCAAAGCCGGCAGTCTCCGACAGAAGCTGCTCTCTCAATCGCTCCAGCCTGCAGATCTCTTCTTCATTATAACGGTATAATCTCCTGGTAAATGGTCCGGACCACATGGACAGGCCTCTGACCCCGGAGGAATAGATATAATGCTCCAGATAATCACTGTCTTCCCCACTCATATCAGATAAACCGGACTTGAGATAACGGAAGACACTCTCATAGGAATAATTAGTCTCAAGCAGATGAAAGAGGGAACGCACCAGCTCCACTCCGCAATGATAGGACATCTTCTGTCTGGTATCCACAAAGAGGGGAATCTGCATGGCTGCACTTCTGCGGACGAAGGCAGAAGGATAGTCCTCCTCATTTCCCATAAGAATCGCAAAATCCCGGTAACGGTAACCATATCTGCGGACCAGCTCCTCGATCTTATGAAGAACATATTCCGCCTCAGCCTCCGGATTCTCGCAGGTTACCGCGTGAATCTGCTGCATGGGCTCCGTGCCTTCATAGACCTCACTTCTTCTGCGGAATAGATATCTCTCCAGATGAGAGAGCTCTCCCTCCTGCTCATAGCGTGGAGCAGGGCTGTGATCCAGCAGAACCGGCTCCCGCATCTCGGTACCGCTTTCGGAACACAGCTTCCAGAGCGCATGAATGGTTTTCTCACTGAAGGAGAAGAGATCCTCCCTGGCCTGCTTCCTGCTGCCAGCAGGGATATAAGGAATGGTCACGGTGACATAAACATCCCGGGCCGCCGGCAAGAGCTCTCTTAAGAAGTCCAGCTGGATGGGGGTAAATCCGGTATAGCCATCCAGATAGAAGACCCCCTGCTGCAGCATCCGGGAGTCCGGGACAAAATCCTTCAGGCGCTCCAGAATCTGGCCGCTTACCATATATTGATCCCGGATCCGCTCCTGAAACCAGCGGAAGATCCGGGCGCATTCCTGACATTTCTCCCGGAGACCGGGATGGGAGTCCAGATCTTCGGAAACCTTATCCAGATCCGAGAAGCTCACTCCGTAATTCATAAATTCCATCAGCATGGACTTCAATTCGTCCAGGAATCCCGGATAATGCAGAGAGCGCTTAAAATAAGTCAGCTCCTCCTCATGCTCCAGCAACACCTTCTTCAGGATCATGGATACTCCCAGATCCTCCAGGATCTCCTGAGGCTTGTAGGCACATTCATCGAAGACCCGGTAAGCCAGACGATGCATGCTGAGAATATCGATATTGGAGAATCCGTGGTCCGGATGCATCTCCACCATCTGACTCTGCATCTCCAGTCCGAACTGCTCCGGCACCAGGATATAATATGCCTGCTCCGGATGCTGCATGGAGGCACGGATCACCTCTTCCATCAGATATCTGGTCTTTCCCTGACCACTGCTTCCTAAAATGAGTTGAAAAGCCATAGATTAATCTTCCTTCCAGTTCCTCAGGGCATCCCTGAGGGTATCCAGTAATTCCGTCTCGGGCACCTTACGGATGATCTCTCCCTTGCGGATCAGAAGTCCCTCGTTTTTCCCGCCGGCGATACCGATATCTGCCTCTCTGGCCTCTCCCGGTCCATTGACAACGCATCCCATCACGGCAACCTTGAGATTAAGATGATCGAACTCTGTCACCATCTTCTCCACCTCATTGGCCAGAGTGATCAGATCGATATTGGTCCTGCCGCAGGTCGGACAGGATACCACCTCGATACCACCCTTACGCAGACCCAGAGTACGGAGGATCTGCTTGGCCGAGGCGATCTCATTGACAGGATCCCCGGTCAGAGAGACACGGATGGTATCTCCGATGCCCTGATTGAGGATCAGGCCCAGCCCGAGAGCCGACTTGATATTGCCGGAGAAGACCGTTCCGGCCTCGGTGATCCCGACATGAAGGGGATATCGGCACTGCGGTGCCAGAAGCTCGTGAGCCCGGGCACACATGAGGACATCGGAGGACTTGATACTGACAACCAGATTGTCATAATCCATACTTTCGATCAGGGCCACCTTATCCAGAGCGCTCTCCACGATACCCTCTGCGGTCACTCTGCCGTATTTCTCTATGATATCCTTCTCCAGAGAGCCACTGTTGACACCGACACGAATGGGAACATTATACTCTTTCGCCTTGTCCACCACCGCTCTCACTCTGTCAACGGAGCCGATATTGCCCGGGTTGATGCGGATCTTATCTGCACCATGCTCTATGGCTGCGATAGCCATACGATAATCAAAATGAATGTCCGCTACGATAGGAATATGAATCCTCTTCTTGATCTCTCCCAGTGCCTCCGCTGCTTCGAAGGTGGGCACCGTGGATCGGATGATCTCACAGCCTGCGGCTTCCAGAGCCAGGATCTGCGCTACGGTAGCCTCCACATCCTCCGTCTTGGTATTGGTCATAGACTGGATCAGGATCGGATGTCCCCCGCCAATCACTCTGTCTCCGATATGTATCTCTTTGGTATGATCACGGTACATAAAAACCTCCTTACGATTCTTAGATCAGACCGGTGGATGGTCCGGCTGCTCTGCATGCCTTCCGGCCGGAACCCTCCACCGCATGTATGGTAATAAAAGGATTCCTGCACACCTTGACAGATGCACAGGAATCAGAATACTTGTAGTTACGATGTAAAAAAGATGTTTCGAATATCATTTCCCATGATGACAACCATGAGCACCATAAGAAGGGCCAGGCCAACCAGATGAACCATCCCCTCCTTCTCCGGGTCGATCCGCTTGCCGCGGATCATCTCGATCAGGATAAAGAGAATTCTTCCGCCATCCAGAGCCGGAAGGGGAAGCAGATTCATAACGCCCAGATTCGCCGTCAGCAGGATGGCAAAGTTCATCAGACTGAGAACTGTGGTCAGGATGCCATAGGAGAGAGACTCCTCATAGGTATCTCCGATCATATTGACGATGCCCACCGGTCCGGACATATCATTCAGGGAGGCTCGGCCGCTGATCAGGTAGAGCAGACTGGAAAATGTGCTCTTGATCTGGTAGCGTACCTCCAGAAAGCTGTATTTGATCACGCCCAGGATATTCTGTTTATAATCCTGGGTCATGGTGATGCCCAGGATATAATAACCACCATCCCCTGTCTTGCGATGGACCGTCACCGTATTCTTCTGTCCGTCCCGGACATAGGTAACCTCCACATCAGCCTGATCCGAATGCATCATATTATAAAGACTGATCTCACGATAATTATAGATGCGGGAACCGTTCAGATGGGTGATATGGTCGCCGGGCTGCAGTCCGGCCTCATAGGCACCGCTGCTCTCATCCACCGTACCGATCACCGCCGGATCTGCGCCGCTGAAGCCTATGACAAAGAGGGCCAGGACAAAAGCCAGGATAAAGTTAAAAAATGGTCCGGCAAAGATGACGGAGAATCTGGCCAGAGCCGACTTACTGCCGAAAGCCCTGGGGTCCGTATCCTCTCCATCCTCTCCCAGCATCATACAGCATCCGCCGAAGGGAAGACATTTGATGGAATATTTCGTCTCTCCCTTCTGGATCCCGACGATGGTGGGACCGATGCCGATGGCAAACTCCTCGACACAGATGCCATTCTTCTTGGCGAGTAAAAAATGTCCCAGTTCATGTATGATAACAATCAGACTGAATATGAGTAATGCTATAATAATCTTCAAGATAAGAATTCCTTTCTAAAAGGAGACCTGCCTCCTCACAAGGAGCGGTCTCCCGGGGGCTAGAGTGAGGACAGATCCATCTTAGCGATGGTATCATATACCCACTGTTCTGTCTCGAGGATGGTCTCGAGATCAGGATTATCGATAGCTACATGTTGTTTCATACATCTCTCTATAATTTTTACGATATCAGTATATCGGATCTCCTCCTTCAGGAAGAGGGCAACGGCCTTCTCATTGGCCGCATTAAATACGGTCGGCATACTGCCGCCGGTCTTGCCGGCCTCCAGAGCCAGCGCCAGTCCGCGGAAAACCTCATAGTCCGGCTTCTCGAAGCGGATACTTGTCAGCGTGGAGAAATCGAGACGATCTCCCGACAGGCTTCTTCTCTCCGGATAGAAGAGGGCATACTCGATAGGCACCTTCATATCCGGTGTGCCCAGCTGGGCCAGAACCGCACCATCCACAAACTGTACCATGGAGTGGATGATACTCTGTGGCTGCACCACCACCTGGATATCTTCATAATCCACATCAAAGAGCCAGTGCGCCTCCATGACCTCCAGTCCCTTATTCACCATGGTGGAGGAATCGATGGTGATCTTCTGTCCCATGGCCCAGTTCGGATGCTTGAGGGCATCCTGCAGAGTCACATGCTCCAGATCCTCCTTCGTCCTGCCACGGAATGGTCCGCCGGAGGCCGTGATCAGCAGCTTATCCAGATCCTCGTGGCGATTGCCGTGGAGACACTGGAAGATAGCCGAATGCTCCGAATCCACCGGCAGGATGGATACGCCATACTCCCTGGCCATAGGGATGATCAGATGTCCTGCGGTAACTAAGGTCTCCTTATTAGCCAGGGCGATATCCTTGCCCTGACGGATGGCCTCCATGGTCGGCAGGATACCCATCATACCGACCACTGCCGTCACGACGATATCTGCTTGCTCGATGGCAGCTGCAGCCAGCAGACCCTCTCTGCCAGACAGCACCTCCACATCGCTGTCTTTTAACTCTTCTTTTAATTCCCTGGCCTTCTCCGCATCATCCAGACTGACCAGTCTGGGATGAAACTCCCGGACCTGCTCCAGGATACGATCCTTATTCCTGCCTGCTGCCAGAGCGACCACACATAATTCATCCGGATGCTCTCTGACCACATCCAGTGTCTGTGTACCGATGGAGCCGGTGGAACCTAAGATAGATAATCTCTTCATATAGAACCTCCGTCATAATATCCTATGCCCCGATAACCATAACCAGAAGATAATAGATGATCGGTGCGATAAATATAATACTGTCAAAACGATCCAGGATACCACCATGGCCCGGGATCAGATTACTGTAATCCTTGATCTCATAATTCCTCTTGATCGCAGAAGCTCCCAGGTCGCCCACGATACTGATCAGTCCGCCCACGGCACAGATACCGGCAAAGGCAATCACCATATTAAAGGACTCCGTGATCAGATGATTGGCGATCAGACCATAGATGGCTCCCAGCAGGCCGGCACCCAGCACGCCTCCCACAGCGCCCTCGATGGTCTTCTTGGGACTGAGGATGGGTGACATTTTATGCTTACCAAAGAGTCTGCCGGCACAGTAGGCCAGTGTGTCATTGCCCCAGGCTGCCAGAAAGAGCAATACGATCTTATATCCGCCATTCTCCAGCATACGGATCTGATAGATATAGGACAGCATGATCGTGACATAGAATAAGGTAAAAAAGGCGATGGCTACACTGCCGATCTCATACCTTGGAAATGTGAAGACATATACGGCGATCAACAGAATCAGCGCCAGAAGAATCAGTGGAAAGATAAACTGGCTCAACTCCAGCAGAAGCAGGAGATAATAAAGTATGCTGGCCGTATAGACCACGATGGCCAGGGCAGATCTCTCCTGCCGGATCACCCTTAATAATTCGTAGTCACCGATCAGAGAGATTCCTGCAACCACGATAAAGGTAGGGAAGCCTCCGAAATATAATGTCACAAAAGCAAGAATCACCAAGATGATCCCGCTGATCAATCTCTGTTTAAACATAATCCTTTACACTCCTCCGAATCTGCGTTCCCGGGTATTAAAATAAACGATGGCACGCTGAAGCTCTTCCTTATTAAAATCCGGCCATAATACATCGGTAAAATAGAACTCCGTATAAGCCAGCTGCCAGAGAAGCCAGTTCGACAGCCTCTGCTCCCCGCTGGTCCGAATCATAAGATCAGGGTCCGGCAGCTCTCGCGTGTCCAGATAGGAAGCAAATCTCTCTTCCGTGATCTCCTCGGGGCTAAACTGTCCTGCCTGAATATCCACACTCATATGCCGCATGGCACGGACCATCTCATCGCGGCTGCCGTAATTCAGAGCGATGGTAAAATTCAGTCCCGTATTGACAGAGGACACTTCCTCCAGCTCAGCGATGGCATCCTGGATATCCTGATCCAGCCGGGACTTCTCCCCGATGACACGGACTCTCATATTATTCTTTGAAGTACGCTCGATACAATCTACCAGATACTTACGCAGTAACTTCATCAAAGCATTGACTTCCATGGTCGGTCTCTTCCAGTTCTCCGTGGAAAATGCATAGACGGTCAGATATTTTATGCCCAGATTCCAGGCATCCTCACAGATCTGTTCCACCGTCTTCGCTCCCTCCAGATGCCCCATATTGCGAGGCAGCAGACGCTTCTTGGCCCAGCGGCCGTTTCCATCCAGGATGATGGCCACATGGTTGGGAACCTCATACATCTTCCCCTTAATCTCTGTTTTCACAAATCATCCCTCCATCAGAGTATGCAGACCGGATATGATTCCATCATCCGAATCCATCATCCGAGTCTGCCATCCGAAAATATCGCACAAAAAGGTCCTCTGGTGAAATATGCTTCCCGACGGACCTTTTTAAACCTATTCCTCCGGCAGCAGACAATGCCGCTGCCGGTCTATATCTTCTTATACTGATTATACAGTGAGGATCTCCTGTGTCTTCTTATCCATCGCTTCATCCACCTTCTTGATGAACTTATCTGTGGACTTCTGCATCTTTGTGGTAAGATCCTTTAATTCATCCTCTGTCATCTCATTATTCTTCTGAGCCTTCTTAAAGGAATCGTTGGCATCACGGCGGATATTACGGATCGCTACCTTGGCAGCCTCTGCCTTCTTCTTCACATCCTTAGCCAGATTCTTTCTGTGCTCCTCTGTAAGCTCAGGGAATACCAGACGAATCACCTTACCATCATTATTCGGATTAATGCCCAGATCGGATGTCTGGATGGCTTTGGAGATCGGTTTGATCAGAGAGGACTCCCATGGCTGGATACAGATCATACGTGGTTCCGGAACGGTGATATTACCAACCTGCTGCAGTGGAGTAGGGGTTCCGTAATAATCTACTTTGATCTTATCGAGAACATGTGGATTTGCTCTACCGGCACGGATAGAATTATATTCTCTGTCAAGGCTCTCAAGGGTCTTCGTCATCTTCTCTTCGTATTTTTTAAGCATGAATATCCTCCTAATTTATCATCTCTTATCAAGTATTATCAATCGTGCTTGGTCGTAAAGGCCTGTGCTGCATGTCATGCCTTGCATGACGATATACTCAGGCACTCCTTCGTCCGCTCTTAATCCACGGTAACATAGGTACCGTTAAACTGTCCCTTCATGGTATTTACGATACTGTTCTCTTCATTTAATCCGAAGATTACCAGCGGCATCTTATTCTCCAGACACATGATCGTCGCCGTCAGGTCGATCACACCCAGCTTCTGAGCCAGAACCTCATCCAGAGAGATCTCATCGTACTTGACTGCATCCGGATTCAGCTTCGGATCGCTGTCATAGACACCATCGATGGCCTTGGCCAGGAGTATGGCATCTGCTTCGATCTCAATGGCACGAAGGGCAGTCGCTGTATCGGTAGAGAAATAAGGATGTCCGATCCCACCGGCAAAGAAGGTAACACAGCCCTGCTCCAGCTCTTCGATGGCATCTGTCTTGGAGAAAAGCTCCGTAAATGCACCGACGGTAAATGGAGTATAGACCTTGGTCTTCATACCGACGTGGCGGAACATGTCTGCTACATAGATGCAGTTCATCACTGTCGCAAGCATACCGATCTGATCGGCCTTGGTTCTCTCCATATTCTCACTGGTTCTTCCACGCCAGAAGTTACCGCCACCGATCACGATGGCTACCTGAACGCCGGAATCCACGACTTCCTTCACCTGTTTTGCTACTCCCAGAACAGTGGCCTCATCAAAGCCGGTCTTCTTCTCTCCGGCCAGAGCCTCACCACTGAGCTTTAATAACACACGATTTAAATTCTTTAAATCCTTCATCTCGTCCTCCAAATATACTCTTGATGACCGGATGTCTGATGTCACAGCTATCCTGTATCATCGATCGATACTCTTATTATATCTGATGAGATTCCTCTTGTAAATCTCTGATTTTACTTAATCTTGGCATGCTCCAGAATATAGTCACTGACCATGGACACCAGCACATTGGCATTGGTATAAGGCTGGCCATAGGCATCATAATAGGTATCCACATTGACCTCACCCAGATACTGATCCAGGGCCTCATCATCCACCACAAGATTCTGCTCATCCGCTACGGCAGAGGCCACGATAAAGTACTTGATACTGGTCTCCGTATTCTCCCGCAGCTCTTCCTTGACCTCATCCATGGAATCATAGCCATACATGGTCATGATCTGCTCGTCCCCATATCCCATATAATCATGATACTGCTTACGCAGGGTATCCAGAGATACCTCCAGTCTGGTCTCCATGAGATCCTCCGGAATCTCCGCAAACTCACAGTTGGTCAGCAGATAATCCCAGATATAGCTGTTCTCATTGGAGCCTCGCAGATTCTTCTTGATCGCATTCTTCAGCTCCTTCACGGTAGAGATGCCGTTGGTCTCCGAGAAATTCGTCGCAACGAAGTCATCATCCAGCTCCGGATGGATATAATTGATGGTCACGCTGAATACCGCATCCTTACCGGCCACATCCTCCGTCGCATAATCCTCAGGAAATGTTACTTCCACATCGAAGGTCTCTCCTACCTGATGTCCGACGATCTGATCCTCGAAGCCGTCGATAAAGGTATCCGAACCGATCTCCAGATCCTGTCCGCTGGCACTGCCGCCGGAGAATTCCTCTCCATCGATGGTACCGGTATAATCCAGATTGATCGTATCCCCCTCCTCTACGCTGCCTTCATAGACACCATAGCTGGAATTGGATAAGAGGCTGTCGACCTGCTCCTGCACATCCTCATCACTCGGTTCCACATCGGATTTCTTAATGGTGATATTATCATAGTCACATAAGGTAACCAGATCGGAGGCTGTCACATCCTGGATCTTACCTTCATCCGTCAGTCCCGCAGAATAATCGATCACGATCTCATCGGTCTCCGCTGCGGATTCCGTCGTGGCCTCCTGGGCACCCTTACTGTTGCCACATCCTGTCATAAGAAGAGCAGAACATGCCATCAGGGCACCAACTCTCCATAATCTTCTCATATAATCTTCCTGTATCCTTTCCGATATGTATCTGTTCTGATACTATCTGTATCGATCTGTTTTATTATCAGCTGTTCTGATACTATCTCTTCTGCTGCTATCTCTTCTGCTGTCAGCTCTTCATCTGCTGCAGGATCTCTTCCTCCAGCGCCTCCGCGATCCTGCCGCCTCTGACGATGGCATTCCGCGCATAATATAAAGCCTTCTCATAGGAGCGCTCCACTCCCTTACCCTCATAATACATGAGAGCCAGACTGTAATAGCCCATACGATACTCAGCCATCTCAACCGTATTCATGAAGCTGGCTGCTGCTTCTTCGTAGCTGCCATTATGATAATACTTGGTACCCAGCTGATACATCTTCTTGGCTCTCGGCAGAAGCTCCGCATACTCCTGCTCCTTCTCTGCCTGATAGGCATGAGCGATCTTCTTCACCTTGGCAAGAGACTTCTCAAACTTCATATTCAGCTCGTACTCCCCGTTCTCCTTCTGCAGAAGAAGAGTCTGGGTGGTCAAACCATCCAGCAGGTACTTCATATATTCCTCCAGCTGTGCATAAGGAACGGTGGTATTCAGAATCCGCTCTGTGGCGGCCAGATCCACGATATGATTGGCCTTCAGTGGCAGCTGCCCCACAAAAAAAACGGAATGCTTCATCACATTCTTCTTCTCTTCCGTATCCGTGGCCTTCTGCACCATCTGATACATCTTTAAAATATTATCCTTCTCCAGAGTCTTTCCGTCCATCATGGCACGGATCTTGGATACTTCCTGGGCCATAATCTCTCCCTTCTATATCTATCCTGCTATGTCTATCCTTCTATAGCTATCCTGCTATAGCTATCCTGCTGTAGCTATCCTGCTATATCTATCCTGCTATCTGTATCTGCATAAGCATGCTGCTTCTTCCTGTAATAGCTTACAGATCCTGCTGTCTGCTGCATCTCCTGATCAGGCATGCTGTCTGCTGTCTCTTCAGGAATCGTAAGTTTATTTTAGCCTCTTCCACTAAGATCCGCAAGGGCTAAATTATGAAGATCTCGTGAAAAAGAAAAAGCAGACCAGAGCGATCTGAGCGATCAGGATCAATGGCATGCCGATCACAAAGTACCAGTGCCTGGTCTTATGGTGACAGAAATACATACCAAAGAGGGTGCCGATGCTGCCTCCCAGCAGGCTCAGGAGAAAGAGTGCCTTCTCCGGTATCCTCCAGCGTTGCTGTCTGGCCCTGCTCTTATCCACAGCCATGGCAGAAAAGCCCAGCAGATTCATGATCAACAGATAAATCATGAGATATTTTATCATAATCCTGTCCCTCCATCTATGTTAGGGCTGCATGGGATAATATTCCGACTTATCCAGCCATCGTAAGAGGAATCTCTCTGCCAGCTCGCCGTGAACCACATGCTCTCTGGCCTCCTCCGGTGTGTACCACTGTACATAATCGATCTCATCGTAATTCACCTGATCCAGACTGTCCGAATCCACCTGACAGGCGAAGTTCACCATCAGAGTATTACTCCTCTCATAGAATTCACTGGAGTTAAATGTGTAGGCGGTCACCTGCCGTCCCAGCTCCTCCCGGATCTCGCGCACCAGGGTCTCCTCCACACTCTCTCCCCTGCTGACATAGCCTGCCACCAGGATATTCCGCTTGCGGCCATACTGCTGGATCAATATAATATGATCCCCGGCAGGATTATATACGATGGCACTGATCGCGGTATTAAACATAGGAAAACGATATTCCTCGCAGTGATCACAATAGGGGATCATGCCCTCATGTTCCAGAAACTTATCGTGTAATTCTTCTCCACATATCGTACAATGACTCATAAAAACACCTATGCAGCCTTCCGCTGCTCCTTATAAGATGAAATACCACGGAATCGCCCTGTCCCCGGGACTGTCAAAATTCCGCGAAGCCTCCTATACCGAACTATCTGCTGTTAGATCCGGAGCAGAATCTGCGGATGATCGGTAAAGAGCAGAAGCGTCGTATCTTCTGCACCCTGGCATGGGCCTTATTTACAACGTGGACATGACTGTCCACCGCATCCAGATAATATCTGCCATCCTCCACGATCATGGCCGTCAGCCTCTGTCCGAAGACACAGCCGGTATCGATACAGATAGCCCCATGCTGCGGCAGATCCGCCCAGACATGATAGGGCAGAGCCATCCCCGGTCCGCCGCTGCCGTCATAATAGGTCGGAGCCTCCAGCGGGGTATGACCGATCACGGTCAGACTGCCCCCATAGAGATTCTTCTTGGACCAGGAGTGATCCTTGACCAGAAGCTCCAGCGGATCCTCCTCGAAATCCTCATGCTCCACTCCCGCATGCACCAGACGGAAGCCCTCATCGATATGATAGATGGGCATATGCTCCAGGATCCATGGGATGTAAGACTCCATACGATCCCCGTGCTTACGGAAGGAACGGAGACTGGCTGTCTTACCAACCACTCTCCAGATCATGCGGGTATCCAAAGCCCTGGACTGCTCCACCAGCATCTGCTCGTGATTCCCCCGCACCATAAAAAAGGTATCCGGATGCTTCTCCTTCCAGTGGATCGCCCAGCGCAGCATCTCGTAGGAGCAAGGGCCACGATCCATCAGATCCCCCAGCAGGAGCAGCCGGTCATGCCTACTCTTATAATCTACTTGTCTCAGCAAGGCGATAAAATCTTCATAGCAGCCATGAATATCGCCAACAATAATCGTCCTCAAACCTGCACCTCCACTCGATCGGCTCAGACCAAAAAGATCACATCAGGAGCGGAATGTAGGTATTCTCAAAATGTATGATCATATCGATGAAATCATCGATGCTGTCAAACTGATTTCTCTGCAGGATCATCTCATGATCCATCAGTACTGCCATGGCCATGGCATAACGCTTCTTATCCTCATCCTCTATGATCTCAAACTCCGGCAGACCGAAGATGGATGTGGTACGGCACCAGTTGGTGATAGCGGTATAACCCACGGCATCTCTCAGCATATCCGTCAGGATAATATCCAGGAAGCCCTCCTGTCCCTTGTACTCTGCCTTGGCATCCTGAGCCCAACAGCTGCGGAAGGTCTCATTATAGCTCTCAAAAAGTCTCTTGATGGTAGATAAGAGATAGGCCTTACACTGCTTTCTGTCCTGCTCCGACGGATAGTCCTTGAAGCAGGCAGCACAATAAGCAGCGATCAGACTGCCGGTAAAGTATCCCATATCATAACCGAAAGGACCCATAAAGGAGAACTCAAAGTCCAGCATCTTCAGGCCGTCATCGGATAAGAAGACATTGGACGTATGGAAATCCGCATGGATCAGACAGTCGGAGTGAGTCATAAAGGTTCTGCGCAGAGCCAGGCGGTTGGTCTGGCAGGCAGGATCCTCACTGATCTGACGGAAGCGCTCCCATTTGTCCGCCTCAGAGGAATCCAGATCGGTGCCGAAACGATGCAGGAAGATACCATCCTCCATGATCTGGCGCAGCTCCGTATTCTCAAACTGGGTCTGCATGCTGCGGAAGCGGCTGCGCTCCAGGAAATACTCTGAGGTATAGAAGGAGGATCTGGCCAGAAAGCTTCCGACCTCCAGACCCAGATTCGGGATCTGATTCTCCTTGATCAGCTGAAAACGAACTGCCCGCAGATTCGGGATAAATTCCATGACAAAGATATGATTGGCTCTGTCCTGGAAGAGGATCTCCGGCACATACTCCGGCACGATATAGTGCAGGATATTCATGGTATCACACTCCGTCTCATTCCGGTAGGATGCCACAGTGGTACCACCATTCAGATTCCGCGGATTATTCAGCCCCTGCTTGAGAACATAGCTCTTATTCGGGCTGATCACCTTGAATACAAAATTAATATGACCGTCGCCTTCGCCCTCATCAGCATCCTTATCCTCTCCCATCACGGAGACAGTGATCGGCTGTGTATCATCGAAATCCTTCACATTCTCCTTCATATACTGAATGATATTCTCTTTTGTCACAACAAACATAATATATCCTCCCCTGATCTTATGCTACGGAACCCCCCGTCACCGATTCTCATCGGACGGGGCATCCTCCCTTCTCTACGATAATTGCTCGTAAGCCCGACATACCTTCTTATACTCTGACGGAAGTGTGATCTGTTCCACGATCAGATCCCCATCCTCCGCCTCCTGACAGCGATAGAGATAGACTCCCTCCTGTATCCGGTCCTCCTCCACCAGAGAGACGGCGATATAGGTCTGCTCCTCCACAGCAAATGTATCCATGATGGCAAAGTCCCTCTCCGATCCGTCCGAAACCGGTATGCGGATGACATTATATTCTTCCATATCTCTACCTCTTTCCTTATATCATCACTCCACAGGCTTTCCATTCATCCCCATGTTATGAATCAGAACCAAGTCATGATACTGCGCAAAAATTATACCTTCCTGAAGTTCAGGATTCATTTTTTTAAATTATACTACAGATTATGATAATTTCCCAGTGCTTTAATTGGTCTCTGCCGATAATAATCAGTGAACTGCCTTCTCCGGCTTATTTTCGGGCAAATAATCTATATTTCACAGAAGATTCTGTCCTTTTTTATGGAAATCGCACATAAAATGATTGCATATTTTGCTCTTACATACTATAATACTTTCAGAAGACCTTATATATTCTCTTTCATATGTTAGATTTTCAGATACATATGTAAGCAGATACATAAGCCATAAGAGATTATAACAGCTTGCACGGCTGCAGAGGCTGATCTTACAGCCGGAGAACGATCTCCCTGCCGGGGCGCTGTTTCAGGAGGTAAAGATCATGTTAGATGAATCCCGTATCATAAGATTTAATTCCAGAAAGCATTCCGGTATCGTACCAATCCCTGCTATTCCGGGACATTTTGCTACGAACCATTCCCATATTAATTATTATATCGACTTAAGTCTGATGAAGGCTCGTATCAACGAGGCCAAGGCCGTAGCCCACGCTCTGGCTCAGCAGTATATGCATAATACGATCGTCGATACCGTAGTCTGCTTAGACGGTACCAAGGTTATCGGTGCTTTCCTGGCAAATGAACTGCAGGAAGCCGGTTTCTTATCCATGAATGCCCATAAGACCATCTACGTTATCCAGCCGGAGTATGTCACCAGCAGCCAGATGCTCTTCCGTGATAATATCATCCCAATGGTACGTGGTAAGAATGTCATCCTTCTGATGGCTTCCGTCTCCACCGGTGTAGGTGTACAGAGAGCTGCAGAGTGTGTAGATTATTATGGTGGTATCATCCAGGGTGTATCCTGTATCTTCAGTGCGACAGAGAGCGTAGTCCTTCCTCTGCAGAGCGGCGATACCGAGATGAATATCAACACCCTCTACTCTCCGGAGGACATCCCGGGCTATACTTCCTATCCGCGTAATAACTGTCCATTCTGTAAGAAGGGCCATAAGGTAGAGGCCCTGGTTAACTCCTTCGGTTATTCCGAGTTTGTGGGCAACCATTAAGATTGTTTATCATTTTCTCTATATTTCATAAATACACAGAAAGAATTCCGGCAGGCTTCGGCCACCGGAATTCTTTCTGTTTTCCTGGATTGACAGCGCAGGCTGTCGAATCGACTCTTTATTTCTTTACCCTTACGGTAATCTTCTTAGTCACGCCATTGGCTTTCACTGTGATGGTTGTCTTTCCCTTCTTAACCGCTTTGATCAAGCCCTTGGAAGAAACTTTGGCGATCTTAGACTTGGCACTCTTGTAGGATATGCCTGCTGCCGGAGTAGCCTGGGCCTTGATCTGGAAGCTGGCACCAACCTTCAGCGTCACTTTCGTTTTATTTAAGGAAATGGTCGGTTTTTTCACCTTGATCGTAACGGTCTTCTTTGTCTTCTGTTCTGTAACCTTGATGGTTCCTGTCTTCTTGATGGTCAGCTTATTCCCCTTTAAGGTGGCAGCTTTGGTCTTCTTCAGCTTCCACTTGCCGGCTGTCAGGGTATAACTCTTATTTATGCCCTTATAGAGAGTCACACCGGAAATCCTCGGAATCGAAGCTGTATTGATTACTTTCTTGCAAACAGTACATTTCTGAACCTTTTTGCCGGCTGCCAGATTAGTCGCAGCTTTCGTGGTCGTCCACGCACCTGCTTTATGACCGATCGCCGGGATATTCTTCTGAGCTGTTATAATTTCCTTACAGACGGAGCAATGGCTTCCTTCCGTTTTACCTGCTGTTGTACAGGTTGCCGCTACTGCCGCATCTGTTACTACTGTATGACCGCTGGCCGGAATCTCTGTCTGGGCTGTTATCACTTCTTTACAGACGGAGCAATGGCTTCCTTCCGTTTTACCTGCTGTTGTACAGGTTGCCGCTACCGCTGCATCTGTTACCAGGACATGCATCTGTGTAGTGATATTATTATTTATTGCATAGCTATATCCGGCTGATGTATCAGAACAAACCATAATAACCAGATCATCAGCGCAATTTTCAAAAGCGCTATCCCCAATACTGGTAACGCTGTCCGGGATAAAGATACTGCTGAGGCTGTGGCAATTCTCAAATGCCATAGCCGCTATACTGGTAAGATTACTCGAAAGTGTAACGCTAGTCAGACTGGTACATGGCATAAATGCAGCTAACCCTATACTGGTAATACTGTCCGGAAGCGTGATACTTTCCAGACGGTTGCAACCGGAAAATGCCCTTTCCCCTATACTGGTCATACCTTCCGGAAGGCTGATACTTCTCAGATTCTCACAGTCATAAAATACATGATTCTCTATGGCCGTTATACCTGCTTCTATTATCACATCCTTAATCCTGTCGGATTCTGAAAAATAATATTTATGAAAAGCACTGTATCTGACAGATCCTGTACCGGAAATAGTCAATGTACCTTCATCCGTAAGTGTATATGTTGCATCCTCTCCACAGCTTCCATTAGAATTATCTGTCGCATCATCGATCTCTGTTTCTGTAGTCTCTTCTACGTTCCCGTCTGTCTCCGAAGCATATGTATATGTCACCGGATACAGTGCTAACATACCTGCCAGCATATATAGTAAAAATTTTTTCTTCATAATTATTAAACGTCCTTTAACTATTTACTACTTCCTTATATCAATGCCTCCCGGATCAGGGGAGCTCGATCACATACTCCTTATTGAAGGAATGTCCCGGTGCGATGAGATTGCCATACTCTCTCTCGGCCAGACTGCCCTCATATCCTACTCTGTCGCAGCGGCCGAACCATGGCTCGATGCAGACAAAAGGTGCCTTCTTACCGGTCGGTGACCAGATACCCAGCATCGGTGTGTCGAAGCGGACCTGGATGAAGGGACGACCCTCCGGCGTATCAAGAGATACCGTATGAATCTGGCCGGACTCGATGATGAGGGCATCCTTGTCAAATAATTCGTCACTTAAGAGCAGCTTACCATCCTGCAGCGGATAGCTCCTCTGCTCCGGCATCAGCAGACCATCTGCGTTCAGCTCGCCGCAGTTCAGGCGGCTCTGTCCGTTATGGAAGTTCACATAGCAGCCATTCTTGGATGCGCCCTCCGGCATGATAAAGGCCGGATGTGCTCCGATGGAGAAGGGCAGATCCTCGGAAGAATCATTTCTCACAGTCCACATGACATGAACCATCCTGCCCTCGATATGGTAACCGATCCTTAAGAGAAAAACAAAGGGATATCTCTCCTTCCACTGCTGGTCCGGATATAATTCAAACCAGATCCTGTCGTCCAGCTTCTCCGCCAGGATAAAGTCACAATCTCTGGCATAGCCATGCTGGGGTACATTCTCATATGCCTTCCCTGCATGGGTGTAGGACAGACCGTTCAGCTTACCGATAAAAGGAAATAAAACCGGAGATACCCGATTCCAGTAGGCCGGATCTCCCGACCACATATACTCTCTGCCATCCTTCTTATCGACCAGACTGACCAGCTCCGCGCCATGCAGCCTGACACCGATGCGTATGTCCTGATTCTCGATATAATATACTTCTGTACTCTGATCCATAGTCTCCTCCCGTCTCTCTTCCGGACCTTTTCTGTAATATAATCACAGCTTCCGGCTCTGTATTGTAGTCACAGCTTCTGCTTCCGGCATGTTCTCACAGCTTCTGTTTCCGTCATGTTCTCACAGCTTCTGTTTCCGGCATGTATTGACAACTGTAATTACTTTAAAATATAGCATTTCCTGACTCATCTGACAATGGAAAATATTTACTCAAAGACAAGATTTGAACAAATTACCATTTCATTTATGGACAGAATCGTATATAATAGATTTCGTATGACTATAAGAGGAGGTAATAAATATGGCATGGTATGATGAAGCTGTATTTTATCACATTTATCCTTTGGGACTGTGCGGAGCCCCGAAGCAGAATTCCTATGACGCACCGGTAGATCGTCTGAATGATCTGATCCCCTGGATCGATCACATCCGTGATCTGCATTGTAATGCCCTCTATATCGGTCCGCTTTTTGAGTCGGTAGGGCATGGATATGAGACCACCGATTACCGTAAGCTGGACAGCCGTCTGGGCAGCAACGAGGATCTGACCCATTTTGTCAAGATCTGTCATCAGTCCGGCATCCGGGTGATACTGGACGGTGTATTTAATCATACAGGACGCGATTTCTTCGCCTTTCAGGATATAAAGAAAAACCGGGAGAGCTCCCCTTACCGTGACTGGTACTGCAATGTAAACTTCTACGGTAATAATGAATATAATGATGGCTTCTCCTACGACAACTGGGGTGGCTATAATCTCTTAGTTAAATTAAATCAGCGTAATCCAGCTGTCCAGGATTATATCTGTGACGTGATCCGCTTCTGGGTCAGCGAGTTCGATATCGACGGTATCCGACTGGATGCGGCGGATGTACTGGACTTTCATTTTATGCAACGTCTGAGACAGACTGCCAACCAGGTCAAGCCTGATTTCTGGCTGATGGGTGAGGTCATCCATGGAGAGTACAGTCGCTGGGTCAATGAAGGAACCCTGCATAGTGTCACCAATTATCATCTGCATAAGGCCCTCTACTCCGGCCATAATGACCATAATTATTTTGAGATCGCCCACACGGTCAAGCGTCTCTATGATATGGGTGGCTGCCGGCCGAACGGATTCAAGCTCTATAACTTCGTGGATAATCACGATGTGGAGCGTATCTATACCAAGCTGAGGAATAAGGCGCATTTCCTGCCGACCCATATCCTGCTCTACACCTTGCCGGGGATCCCTTCCATCTATTACGGCTCAGAGTTCGCCATCGAGGGACGCAAGGAGCGCTACTCCGATGATTCCCTGCGACCGGCCCTGAAGCTGTCCGATTATGCCCATGCCCTGGAGGAGAATCCTGCCACCAGACTGATCTCTGCTCTGGGACGGATCCGCCAGCAGACGCCTGCCCTCTCCTACGGGGATTATCAGGAGATCCGCCTGACGACCGGACAGTATATCTTCTCTCGCAATTACCAGGGGACGAATGTATACATTTCCGTCAATAATGAGGACCGGGACATGACCTACACCATCGGAGACGCAGGACATGCCTGCTATGTGGGAGCCCTGACCGGTCAGAAGCTCACTTCCCGGGACGGACAGCTCACTCTGACTATCACGGCCAATCGCGGTGAGATCTGGATCCCGGAGGATGCCATGGGAGAAGAGCCGGAGATCCAGCCGATCGAGACTTATCTGCCGGATTCTGACCAGACGATGAAGGAAGAGAAAACAAATGGAATCGCCATGACGACGGATCCTTCGGATGCCATGAATCCATCGGATGCATCTGAGAAGTTGACATCTGCTGATAGATCGGTATCCACTGAGCATTCGGTATCTGCTGAGCATTCGGTATCTGCTGAGCATTCGGTATCTGCTGATCGCTTCGAGAATAAGGATTCCTCTGTAAATGTACCGGTAACTGCACAGCATGACCAAGCCGCCGCCGAGATCACCGTCGACTGGAATAAGCCTTATGAGGAGATGGAGATTGCCGAGCTGCAGGCAGCTGTTCTGGCTAAGTTAGCTCATAACGGCCCTGTCACCGATCAGATGCGCAGGGATGTCGAGGTAAATGTATATAAAAACTCCCTGATCAACTGGGTCAAGAGCTTCCGATAGGTCGCTTCTCCGGAAGTCAGTCCCTTCCACATACTGCTCAGGAAGAGAATCTGCAGAGAGAAGTCGTCTCGCAGAGAATAAACAGAAAGGATAAGGCGGTCTGCCTGTAAGGGAGATCGCCTGTAGAGAAAGATGAAGATCTATTATAATGAAGAACAGTTTCCCGGAGCAGCGGACAAATGCTACTCCAACCCACGCCGCAACTTAAATCGTCCCATCGAGTATATCTCTTCCGACCATAATCTGGTCCTGGTGGAGGATGACTCCGACCTGGATGACTTTGCCACCTTCTGGGATGAGCTGGGCGTATATGTCTCCTACCTCACTATGACCATCAGTGACTCCTTCGGAGACAACTACCGGGCCTTCCTGGAGGAGACCTTTGATGACCAGTATGAAGAGAGGATCTTCCTCATGATCTTCAAGGTAGAAGGCGTGGAAGACCTGCAATAATACTGGAATAATATAAGAAACAAGCCTGCGACCCGCGGTCCCGGCACAATATAGGAAGCAGAAGGGGCGTCCCGCTTACTGTAATACACAGTATCCGGGATGCCCCTTCTTGTCTATCCTTGGACTATCCTATAGACTATGATTATATCTATGACTTTGTCTATGACTTTGTCTATGATTTTATCTATGATTTTATCTATGATTCTATCTATGACTTTGTCTATGATTTTATCTATGATTTTGTCTATGATGATTCCTATAATTTAAATAAGGTTCCGACGATTCCTCTGCCCAGAGAAGCTCCCAGGTTACCACCCAGCTTCTTGCCGAAGCTGCCTCCGACACTCTTACCCAAGGTATTACCAACCTCACGGCCGATGGTTCCGGCTGCAGACTTGGCCGTACTGCTTACAGCAGACTTCACCGTCTTCTTCTTGGCTTCCTCTGCCTTGGCAGCTGCCTTCTCTGCTGCTGCCGCTTCCTTCTCGGCCTTCTTCTGGGCTGCTGCTGCTTCCTTCTCGGCCTTCTTCTGGGCTGCTGCCGCTTCCTTAGCTGCCTGCTTCTCTGCCTCTGCTGCTTCCTTAGCTGCCTGCTTCTGGGCATCGAGCTCCACCTGCTTGCGGTTCAGGAACTCATAAGCAGAATCCCGATCCACTGCCTCTTTATAGGTCGCATAGAGGAAGGAATTATTGATCTCCTGCTCTCTCTCCGCATCCTCGATGGCACCCATCTGACTCTGTGGCGGCAGGATATTGGTCTTCTTCACGATGGTCGGGATACCGGATTCATCCAGCACAGAAACCAGCGCCTCACCGATACCCAGACTGATCAGAACATCATAGGTGTTAAATGCATCATTTACACGGTAGGACTGAGCCGCAGCTCTGGCTGCCTTCTGGTCGGCCGGTGTGTAGGCATGCAGGGCATGCTGGATCTTGTTCCCCAGCTGACCCAGTACTCCATCCGGAATATCGGCCGGGCTCTGGGTGATAAAGTAGATACCCACACCCTTGGAACGGATCAGCTTCACTACCTGCTCGATCTTGGTAAGTAATTCCTTGGATGCATTATCAAATAACATATGGGCTTCGTCAAAGAAGAAGACCATCTTCGGCTTGTCACAATCGCCCACCTCCGGAAGTGTCTCAAATAACTCGGACATCATCCACAGCATAAAGGTGGCATACATATTCGGATTCTGCATCAGCTCCTGACAGTCAAGGATCTGGATCACACCCTTGCCGTCACAGTCGCGGCTGATCCAGTCGCGGACATTCAGCGCCGGCTCCCCGAAGAACATCTCGCCACCCTGGGACTCCAGAGTTACCAGAGCACGGGAGATGGCACCTAAGCTGGCCTTGGTGATATTGCCGTACTTTAAGGTATAATCCGATGCATTATCCCCCACATACTGGATCATGGAACGCAGATCCTTGGTATCGATCAGTAAGAGGTCCTCATCATCGGCAATCTTGAAAATGATATTCATGATGCCGGTCTGGGTTGCATTCAGCCCCAGAATCTGAGACATGAGGAGAGGTCCCATCTCAGAGATGGTCGTACGAAGGGGAAGACCATTCTTCTCATAAACATCCCAGAAATTGGTCGGATAAGCATGCAGAGTAAAGCCTTCCTCTGCCAGAGCAAATGTCTCGATCCGCTGCTGCATATTCTCATTCATGACACCGGACTTACACATACCGGCCAGATCTCCCTTGGCATCGGCCAGAAAGACCGGCACACCGCAGTCACTGAAGGACTCTGCCAGCACCTTCAGGGTGATGGTCTTACCGGTACCAGTCGCACCGGCGATCAGACCGTGTCTGTTCGCCATCTTTGGTAAAATACATATCTTCTCATCATCGGATCTACCGATCCATATCTTTCCATCCTGATACATAGATTCTCTCCCATCTTACTATAAAATGTAACAAAAATTCTATCTTCTCCTATGATATCATGAAATGCCCAAAAAGAAAATGCAGAAAGCAGATCCTTTCCGGCCTCACTGAATCCGCTCGATGCAATCCGGCCAGATCCTCCAGGCCTCACTGAATCCGCTCGATGCGATCCGGCCAGATCCTCCAGGCCTCTCCGCAGATGCGGACAGAGTCCCCCTCGATCATGATATAGCTGCCATCCGGTATAGCGATGAAGTCCTTACCCTCCGAATCTCCGCAGCTGATATCCTCAAAGAGTCTCAGACCATCCAGCCGATCCTCCTTCAGCATCTGATAATGGGGCAGGACATTGATCCCGGTCAGTCCCAGTCCCGGCAGAAAGCGCTGATAGCCCGGATCGATGGCCTCGCCCTCTTCCTCCGGCTGGGCATAAACCAGCTCCGCACAGTTCATGCTGCCTGCACTGATCCCCAGGACGATGCCACCATAGCCCTGCAGCTTGTCCCTCAGCCCGATCTGCCGGAAAAATGTATTCTGAGTCGGCACATGTCCCCCACCCAGGAGGATCAGATCATAGGAGTCGATCTGTTCCTTGGTGATATCCATCCAGCCGGCATCCAGGATATCCACGCAGGCACAGGACAGGCCGCTGGCCTGACAAGCCTGGGCCCAGAAGGCGGCAAAGCCCTCGTTGTTCTCCCGGTCCTCCGGGCAGGCGCTGGCGATCAGACATCGGCTGTCCTCTCTCCAGTATCTTCTTAAAGTATCCAGAAATCCATTCCGATTATCGATCCCATCCACCCGGTACTTTCCGTCCAGATCGCCCGTGGGACTGCTCGTAAGAAATGTAATCATAAACTTCCTCCTGTTCACTGTATATTTTGTATCTGCTTCACTGTAAATCTCACTGCACATTTTCTATCTGCTTCACTGCAAATGTCACTGTACATTTTCTATCTGCTTCACTGTAAATGTCACTGTACATTTTCTATCTGCTTCACTATAAATCTCACTGCACATTTTCTATCCGCTTCACTCTAAATGTTACTGCACATTTTGTATCTGCTTCACTGCAAATGTCACTGCACATTTTCTATCTGCTTCACTGCAAATGTCACTGCACATTTTCTATCTGCTTCACTGTAAATGTCACTGTACATTTTCTATCAGCTCCACTGTAAATGTGGTACCCTCTCCCGGCCGGCTCTGCACGAAGATATAGCCCTGACTCAGGTCGATGATCTTCTTACACAAGGCCAGTCCCAGACCATTTCCCTGGGCCTGACGGGAGGAATCTCCCTGATAAAACTTCTCAAAAATATGGTGCATGGTCTCCTCATCCATACCGATGCCCTCATCCCGGATCTGAAAGCGGATCCTGGACTCGGTATGCAGGAGGCGGATGTGTATACAGCCTCCATCTCCGGTGAACTTGATGGCATTGCCGATCAGATTATTCCATACCAGCAGCAGCCAGGAACGGTATCCCGTATAAGTTATCTCCTCCAGATCGATATCCATCTCAATATTCCTGCTGCTCCACTTAGGCTCCAGCATAAGAATGGACTCCCGGATCTGCTCATCCAGATCATAGGCCTCCACGGCCGGACGATTGCTCTGATGCTCCAGACGAGACAGCTGCAGGATATCGGTGGTCAGATCATTTAACTTCTCGATATTGAGAAAGGCCATATCGATATATTCGTCCCGCTCCTCCGGGGTCAGATCCTCATCCTGAAGCAGGGTCACATAGCCCATGATGGAGGTAAGAGGCGTCTTGAACTCGTGGGATACATTGGAGATGAAGTCATTCCGCATCATCTCCACCGAGTTCAGCTCCCTGGCCATATAATTAAAGTTATCGATGGCGATCTGAATCTCCTGCTCCCTGCCGCTATAGGGAATCTGCACATCATAATTCCCCTTGGCTACCTGCAGAGAAGCCTCCGACAGCTTCTCGATGGGCCGGAAGATGGTATCCATCAGAAAATAGGACACCCAGAAACCCAGGAGCAGGCATAAGACGGCGATAATCAGAGTAAATATGGTCGGTCCCATGGCAAATGGGATGCGGATTCCCAGTCGAAAGAGGATCCTGAGAACCACCAGCACCAGGATAAAGAAAGGAACCATAATGGAGAAAAAGCCGATGATAAAGCGCTTTCTGGTCTTCTGCCAGGCATGGAACTGATTGGCGGACAGATGATTTCTCATGGCTTCACCACCTTATAGCCCAGACCGCGGATGGTCTTGATCTCCAGATCCGGATTCTGACGGATCTTCTCCCGCAGCCTGCTGATGTGGACATCCAGGGTGTGGGAATCCTCGTAATCCATCCCCCAGATATCATCGAGCAGCTGCTGTCTGGTAAAGGTACGATCCGGATAGGAGGCCATCTTATAGAGCAGCTGGAACTCCTTCTGGGGCAGGATCTGTCTGCCCTGGCTGTCCGTCACGGACCAGTTCTGATAATCCAGAGTGGTGCTGCCGATGGTCAGCTTCTGCTCCCTGACACTGACGGAGCGCTTAAGGATAGCCTGAACACGCAGGATCATCTCATTGGTATTGATGGGCTTAATCATATAATCGTCCGCCCCGGCCCGGAAGCCGGTCTCCATATCGCTGAACTCCCCCTTGGCTGTGATAACCAGGATGGGGATATTATTGGCAGACTGCCGGATCAGCTTGATCATCTCAAAGCCGTCGATCCCCGGCATCATAATATCGGTGATGATCAGATCCACCTGCTCTGTATCCAGAACATCCAGTGCCTCCTCGGCATGATCGGCCTCTATGGCCTGAAAATTATGCTTGGTCAGAGTCCGGCAGAATAATCTGCGCAGACTCTTATCATCCTCTACAACTAATATACGAAACATCTTCTACTTCCTTTATTCTAACCTGCTTAGAGCAATTTCCCAATCAGCTCCATTGCTCTATTCCTCTAATTCTAACCTGCTTAGAGCAACTTCCCAATCAGCTCCATTGCTCTACTTCCCTGATTCTAACCTGCTTAGAGCAATTTCCCAATCAGCTCCATTGCTCTATTTCCCTGATTCTAACCTGCTTAGAGCAATTTCCCAATCAGTTCCATTGCTCTACTTCCCTGATTCTAACCTGCTTAGAGCAACTTCCCAATCAGATCCATTGCTCTACTTC